>JGI24714J26587_10001669_pt1 | contig 15326 bp, 16 predicted proteins | sample BioPla4DNA2_FD_26587 | JGI IMG/M metagenome (IMG submission 26587)
TAGACTTTGAGTAATCGAACAATAGAAAAACTATCTTAATATAGGCTTAAAGTTTAAGGGGAGCTAAAAGGCTCCCTTTTTTTATTTATAGGCTGAAATTTAAGAGTTTTCAAGGGATATATTTATATAGGTTTACACTAAAACCTTTCAGTATGTAGAGATAGACAATAAGCAAAAACATTTGCACATCAAGGTGTTCATGATATGATAATCATAAAGAGTGAAAAGGAAGCTATCACAAAAACTCTTGTATTTACTTGTATTTAAAGGACATTTATTGACCACAAGGCTTGTTAAAAAAATAATTGTGTAAATTTTAAGAGGTAGTAAGCAAATGAAAAAACTAGTTATTATAAATGGAACGATGGGCGTTGGGAAAACAACAACATGTAAACTACTATATAAGCAGTTTAAAAAATCTATTTGGCTAGATGGTGACTGGTGCTGGATGATGAATCCCTGGGATTTCAGTGAAGAAAACAAGGAAATGGTCAAAAGGAATATTGTTTTTCTTTTAAGATCTTTTTTGGACAACCCTAATTTTGAATATGTGTTTTTTAGCTGGGTCATACATACAAATGAAATAATGGACTGGCTACTTGATGAATTAAAGGATTATTACTTAGAGATATTAAAATTTAGCCTAGTATCTTCAGAAAAAGAGTTAGAAAGGCGTATCTTGTTAGATGGAAGAAGCGCAGATGCTGTAAAGGAAAGCATAGAAAGAAATAAACTAATTTTCAGTGTAGACACTATTAAAATTGATACTAGTGATAAAAGTATTGATGAGCTGGTCAGTGAAATCAAAGGCTTAATTGAGAAAGCGAATGAGAGTTAAAGTTGGAGGATCAAAATGACAATAAAGGTTGTTGAAAAGAATAGTATTAAAATTGCAGTTTTAGATAGTGAAGATATACTAATAAAAGATGTTCAATCAGCTATGGACCTATTTGCAACAGTAGATTATGAAACTGGATGCTATTCGTATGATTATTGACAAGTCATTGATATGCGAAGATTTCTTTGATTTGAGTACAAAGATAGCAGGAGAGGTATTACAAAAGTTTATTAACTACCATAAGAAACTTGCTATAGTAGGTGATTTCACAGGTTACACCAGTAAAAGCCTAAGGTCCTTTATCTATGAGGTAAATAGAGGAAAGGATATATTTTTCCTAGCTGATGAAGCAGAGGCAATAGATAGATTGGCTACTGCAAAATAAATAAGTGATTATTTTTATAATAGGCAATGGTTATAAGGGGTAAATGAAGCCACTTTGTAGCTATAGAAATATGCTAGCTCATATTCTAGGGGGATCCAGATGAAGCAATTAGAAGCCATAGAGAAGGTATCAAAAGCAATAAAAAAATATAGTGGGGTAAAAGCAATATTTCTNAAGGGTTCAATAGCTAGAGATGATTTTGATGAATACTCAGATGTTGATTTTTATTGCCTTGTAGATGATGACAAGCTAGAAGAGTTTTTAAATAAGAGGATAGATTATTTAGAGCAATACAGACCACTTATTTATTGGTCTGAGGCAAATTTCGTGGGACCCCAAATAGTAGCAGTTTATGATAATGGATTGCATTTTGATTTATACACAGTTACCCTTGAGACCTTACAAAAAACAGATCAAATTAAAGTATTATATGACCCTTGTGGTTTACTTTCAGATTACAGACAAGTACCCTTGGCAATAAGTGAGGATGATTTCATAAAAGTCTTTCATAGCTTTTCATTTTCACTTCTTGAATTTGAGGCTGCTTATTGTAGAGAGGACCTACTATGGGCTTCGAGATTAGCAAGCCACCTAAGTGGAGATTTAGCAATTATTCTAAGGTATATATTCGATAAAAACAACTCACNATTGGGCTTTAAAAGACTATATAAAAGTCTAGACAGTAGTCTATATAATAAATTGTTAAAAGCTATGGACTTATCAGGCCCATCACACTTACCCAAGGGACTTGTACTACTGATTGAAATTGTAAATGAGATATTAGGAATGTTAGCTGATGAGACATTGAGTAAACTAAATACTGAATTCTTTANGTTTACATCAGCGAGAATCAATAGGCTAAAATANCCTGTTTGAGCTAGTGATAGTAGCATGATAATCAAGCTATTTACTATATACCTTAGTTGTAGTAGAAGAGGGAAAAACTATTACAGATTTATTGGCCCAGAGAGATACAATTTCTCTAAAACGGAGCATTTTAGAGTCCCTAGTAAATGCAANAACAATTAAACATGATAGATACAGCAAATCAGAAGTTAAATTTTTCAGCACTGTACCTGTGGCGGAGATACAAAAAGAAATAAATAAACTGTCTAAGTGCTGATCTGGTGTTTTAGTGAGGATGGGAATGGGGTACTAAAAATCACTAATTACAATCGATTAAGGCTTTATGCTTTGTTTTTCACATGATAGCTATCCTGTTTTTNGGAGGGTGATAATGATAAAATTTGAGATAAGAGAAATCAAAGCATCTGAAATATATCTGCTTAGAGAATTTTTATATGAAGCGATTTTTCAAAAGGATCAAGAAAATCCTTTGCCTAAAGATATTGTAGATAAGCAGAATTGAGTCAATACATCGATGGGTTCGGCAGGGCAGATGATTTTTGCCTTGTAGTTGACATAGATGGTAGGGTTGTTGGCGCAGGATGGACTAGGATATTAGCTGGTAAGGTCAAGGGTTATGGCAATGTGGATGAATACACTCCTGAATTTGCAATCTCAGTATATAAGGAATATCGAAATATGGGCATAGGGACTTCTCTTATGCGTAGAATGTTAGACCTGCTAAAAGAAAAAGGATATAAGAGGGCATCTTTAGCTGTTCAAAAGGAAAATTATGCTGTTAGGATGTATGAAAAAGTAGGCTTTAAGATAGTCAAAAAGATAGAAGAAGAATACATTATGGTCTATGAACTNAACTAATTTTCAAAAATTTAATAGCGGTAAATCTTATAGCAAAGCTTTGACTNAGTATCTGAAACAACAAAATACAGGTGGGGACAAGGCAGCAGTACTCTTAGTCTGCTGAACACATAGCAAGTCTGCTGAACACATGGCACATTTTGTGATATGATACATATGGACATAAATGGTTCTAATTGAAACTTAGGGGGTATAAACTTGATAAAACATTTAACCTATTACTACGGTGCCCAGACTATTCCTTTTAGGAGTTTATCTGCACTGCCAGATGAGGAAGCAATCAAAATAATGAATGAATTGTATGTCGATGATCCAGTATGGGGTCGCTTTAAAAATCCAGCTTGGTACATTCAAGCTAGAAGGCAAATAGAACAGTGGTTAAGGCATGAGTTTATATCCAAGGGAGGGCGTCCTCAGGAAGACTACCCTATTTACATGGTTGTTGGGGCATGTGATATGTTAGAAAATGCTGCTCCGGATGGACAACTAGCCAAGATCCAAGTTCCAATTTCATATTTTAAAGAAGAAGATGTGAGCTTTACCTATATAGACAGTATGTTTTCATATCAGTTAGGCCAAGAAAAATTACCAGACTATTATCAAGAACAATATCATGGAAAGGTATTTACTCTCTCTGAGATACTATCAATAATAGAGGAGAGGGGAGAGCCTGTTGAAGGCTGGTGGGGGAATTTACCTGCTGATTTTTTCCCATATATCGAAGCCCAGGTCTGGAACCATAAAATACTTAGAGATTTTCTAGAAAAGGATAAGTAAGTATAGCTTTTGGCAGAGATATTTAGCTTTTAGCCTGATAGATTAGGCTACTGAATTAATTACATATCAAAGTATTTATAATAGGTGCACAAGGGCTAGTTATAGGCCAATGTGCACTATATTTTTATCTGGGAGCTAAGGTCTACTTTGCTATATATTGAGTAGTGAGCAGGGTTCCTTACTTGAGAATCATTTACATTATGATGCTAACATGGTAATATAGTCAAAAAGATATAGTTTAACGGTGCAGAGAAACCATTTCTAGTCCTTGGCCCAGTTAGTGGCTACAAGAGCAAAGGCTTTGTTTATTATAGTGTGTCCTAAGTATAAAAGGGAGACAGTGAAAATATTAGAGTACAAGATTAGGGAAAACCCGCACAGCCNTGGAAATCACCCTATGCGNAAGGTGTATAGACCTATATCTCTACAGCCAGGCCTATAAGAATAACAGACAAGAGAGCAAGGGTAGTTTTGGTCTAGGATTTCCTATGAGGAGAAAAGTATAGGAGGAAAGACCAATGAAGGAAAGACCCGTTTCAAGGAAAAGCATAGTCAAACTAATTATATTACTAGTTCTTATTATGGTATTCTTAGCTAGTAATGGTATCTACAAGTGGAAGGAGCAGCCTGCGACTAGTCCAACTGCAGGACCTATAGAGNAGGATAAGCAAACCCAAAAGCCAGATCAAGGAAATGATAATGAGGACAAGGATGAAAATATAAATGACCTTCATCCAATTGCCTTTAAGGNCCTACTGATGGGTGNCTCTCAAAAGGGTAGCTGGATTAGTGCTGAAGATCTCCAGGGCAAAATATCAGAGGATGATAGTTTTACGCTTTATTCAAATGAGGGCCTTATCAAGACATCAAAGGGGGCCAAGATATCTGAATCCTTGGCTACTGGTGCTATCTTATTTTCCTTTGATGATGGAATAGATAGTGATGATTATCTAATAGCAATATCTGCTGCCTTTGACCCCCTAGCCCAAAAGGTTAGTCAAATAGAGGATACTTCAAGCTATGAGCCTCTTGTTGACAGGATCTTAGAGGATAAAAAGATAAGTGCAAAAGNAGAAATTACAAGGGCATATAAAGTAGACCTTGAGGGTAATGGCAAAGAAAGGGTCTTTGTAAAGGCTGCCAATGTCAAGGGTCTAGACCTGTTTGAAGGCAAGGATAACTCCTACTCCTTTATCTTTTCGGTTAGCGATGGGCAGGACCAGTCCTATCAAATCCTAAGTGGATATTTTAATAGTCCCGATACTGAAAACGAGCTAGTCTTAGACCATAGTATCTTTGCTTTTGCTGACTTAAATGGAGATGGCAAGCTAGAAATCGCAGCACAGCAATCCTACTATGAGGGTGTACGCTACACTATCTATGAGTATAAAGATGGCAATTACATAGAGGTTCTATCTGTCTTTGATGGTGTATGATTTTTTGCTTTAAAGACTACAGGTAAATGACATAAAAAGAAGGGGAGACATTGTAATGGAGCAAATAAAAAAAGACGATAAACTATATAGCTATACCAGCGATGTAAGGGATAATGACAAGCTAAGGGCTAGCTTTAATGCCCTTACCCAGCAAACCTATGGCTTTAATTTTGAGGACTGGTATCAAAAAGGCTATTGGGGGGACAGGTATCAGCCCCACCTATTATTAGATGGTGATAGGGCTATTGCAAATGTATCTGTTAATATCATTGAATTTTTGATTATGGGAGAGAAAAAGACCTATATACAGCTAGGTACTGTTATGACAGACAAGGACTATAGGAAACAAGGGCTAAACAGGCTTGTCATGGATAGGGTATTGGAAAAGTGGAAGGACAAGTGTGACCTTTTATACCTTTATGCCAACGATAGCGTCCTAAACTATTATCCAAAGTTTGGCTTTGTTACGGTAGACCAATACCAATATTCAAGGCCCCTTTCGCTAGAAAAGGAAGAGCTAGATGTAGAAAAGTTAGATATGTCGGATAAAAAGGTCCGTGACCTGGTAATTAGGAAAATTTCAAAGTCAAAGCCGGTTGCCAGCCTTCAAATGTATGACAATGAGTCCCTCATTATGTTTTACCTAAGCTCATTTATGAGTGATACTGTCTACTATATAAAGAGCCTAGATACAATAGCTGTGGCAGAATATGAGGGCGATAGCCTGTTACTTTATGATGTCTTTTCTACAAAGGAGCCAGCACTAGACAGGGTCATAGAGGCATTAGCAACAAGTACAACTAAAAAAGCCCTACTAGGCTTTACTCCAATTAATAAGGAAAATTTTGATGTTAGCCTGCTAAAGGAAGATAACACCACCCTTTTTGTAATGGGAAAGGATATAAATATATTTAAAGAAAACCAGCTAATGTTCCCGCTTTTATCCCGGGCCTAGGAGAGCTTTATTATTAAGGCAGGATAGAGTTGGGGTTGCACTTGACCTTTACTGCAAACTTTTCTATAGAGCAAGATTTTTTTGGATATACTGGCCAAGATGATATAATAAAGGATAAGGTGACAAAAGAACCGTAATAAAGATTTTTAGGGGGTATACTATGGTGGGTTTTGACAAGGTACGTTTTAATGGGAGCTTCCGGGTCTATCAGCAGCGTGTTTTAGACAATATAGAAAAGTACCTGGACAATGGAAAGATTAATATTGTTGCAGCTCCAGGCAGTGGCAAAACAGTCTTAGGTCTTGAGCTAATCTGTAGGCTGGCCAGTCCCTGCATCATCCTTTCGCCGACCACAGCTATTCGCCAACAGTGGGGGGAGAGGTTAAAGGAGCTATTCCTTGAGGATGAAGAATTATTTGACCAGGTCTTTTCAAACGATCTACATACCATAAAGCTTTTTAATTCAATCACCTATCAGGCCTTGTACACCTCAATTGAAAAGGTATCTGAAACCGCAGAGGACGATTTTGACTGTTCCGATGTTGATCTTTTTAGGACCATGAGGGAATATGGGATAAAAACTGTCTGCCTAGACGAGGCCCATCATCTAAAGAATGAATGGCAAAAGGCCCTTGAAAAGTTCCTAGCTACCCTAGACAGGGACGTGAGCATTATAGCTTTGACTGCTACACCACCCTATGATTCCTCTGATTCAGAGTGGAACAGATATATCAGTGTATGCGGCGAAATAGATGAGGAGATCTTTGTTCCTGAGCTGGTAGGGCAGAAAAACCTTTGCCCCCACCAGGACTATATATACTTTAACTATCCTAATGAGGATGAAATAGAAGGGCTAAAGACCCACAAGGACCGGGCAGCAAATGCCCTAGATAAAATCGGCAGCCTAGCCTTTATAAACACTTTAGTAAATAGGCTAAACAATGAAAGGGACTATGAGATCCTATTTGCTTCTGTAAATGAATATACTGCCCTGCTGGTCCTTTTAAATCATTATGGTTTTGAGATAAAGCCCAGGCTCATTCGCCAGCTGACAGCCAAAAGAAAGCTACCTGCCTTTAGAATGCATTATGCTGAAATGGCTATTCAGTTTTTACTTGACTCAGACCTACTTTCTGATAGTGAAAAAGAAGAAATCATCCATATCCTAAAGGACAACTCAGTATACGAAAAACGCAGGGTAGCACTGGTTTTAAACGATAGACTAAAACGGTCCCTCATTTCATCGGTGGGCAAGCTTGAAAGTATCAAGCAGATCACAAAAAGCGAGTATGCCAATATGGGGGACAGGCTCCGTATGCTCATATTAACCGACTATATTAGAAAGGAAAAGGTTAAAAAGATCGCAACAGACGAGGCCTTTAACTCAGTTAATGTGGTCAGTATCTTTGAGCTTTTAAGGCGTGAAAATATTGGGGCAAAGATGGGGGTACTGTCAGGCTCTCTTATCATATTGCCAGACTCTATAGACCTTTCTCCCATGAAGCATAAAAAGGAACCGATAGAGGGGACCGATTATTGTACAGTGTCCTTTTCAGGCTCCATACACAAGGCTATAAAGTTTATTGGAAACCTATTTGAGCAGGGTCAGATACAGGTTCTTATCGGTACAAAATCTCTGCTAGGTGAGGGTTGGGATTCTCCCTGTATCAATTCACTTATAATGGCTAGCTTTGTAGGTAGCTTTGTCCTATCCAACCAAATGCGGGGCCGGGCTATCCGTGTTGACAAAAGGGATCCAAACAAGACAGCAAATATCTGGCACCTTGTTTCTGTTGAACCTGAATACCTATTTGACAAATACTCTACAAAGGATAAAAATATTTTAACCTCCTATGATTTTGATACCCTAAAGCGCCGATTTGAAAGCTTTATGGGGCCAAATTACTCCACAGGTAGGATTGAAAGTGGTATAGAGAGGATAACCGCCATAGCCCCTCCCTTTGATAAAGAGGGCATAGACAGGATCAACAGGATAATGCAGGACCTATCCTCAAAACGGGAGGATATAGCCGACAAGTGGAAGGACGAGGTGGTACACAGTAAATTCTCAGTAGCAGTCAAAACAGAGGTACCAAAGCAAAAACGGGTTCCTGTATTTTCCTTTAGCAATCTACTATTATGCCTATTGCTAGTGGCTATCCCTGTCCTATTGTGGCTAGTGGTACTACCCTTTGTAAAGACCCACAAGGGTATGAAGCTACTTATAACCATAGCCTTGCTAATACTAGCGGCAGTCCTCTATAGGCCGGTTAAGAGGCTACTACTACACTTAAGTCCAGCCCAGTCAGTTAGGACCCTTGGCAAAGCCCTATACAGGACCCTACGGGACTGTGGTCTAATCTCCCCAGATGCCAAGGTGGAATCTGTATATGACAGGAAAAGGGCTACTGTAAAGGTCAGCTTAAAGGAGGCTAGTGCCCGTGACCAAAACACCTTTAACGCGGCAATGCAAGAGCTCCTCTCTCCTATTGATAACCCTAGGTTTATCCTGATAGCAAAAAGCAGGAATGGCCGCTATAAATACAGGTATTCCTTTGCTTGTCCCTCAATCATTGGCAAAAAGAAGGAGTTTGTAGAGATACTTGCTTGGCGGCTAAAGTCCACAACAGGTAATTTTGAGCCAGTATTTGTACATAGGGCTGACGGACGGAAAATCATCCTAAGATGCAGAAAACGGTCTTATATCAGCCGTAGTCAAAAGGTCAGAGGCAAGAGACTCGAGCTAGCCCATGCTAGATAAATGACCCTAACTTATTACTAAATAGGTCTTTACAATTAGATTAAAAGAAAGTCAATACCATTTAGGACCGGAGGTATCCCCAATGCCCTTTACCATAGTCCACCAGGACATAAGTCAAATAAAGGTCGATGCCATAGTTAACGCTGCTAACACAGAGCTTAAAATGGGTGGTGGAGTTTGTGGAGTCATATTTAAAAAGGCAGGGGCAGAAAAGCTCCAGGCTGCCTGTGATAGGCTAGCTCCAATTAAGACAGGTGAGGCTGTTATAACACCAGCCTTTGACCTAGCAGCTAAATATATTATCCATGCAGCAGGACCTATTTATAAAAACTATGACAAGGACCAAAGCGAAAAGCTCCTTCGCCTAACCTATACTAATTCGCTAAAGCTGGCCCTAGAAAACAGGTGTGAATCTATTGCATTCCCCCTGATATCTAGTGGCATTTATGGCTACCCAAAGGAAGAGGCCCTAAGGGTTGCAATATCGGCTATAAAAGATTTTCTTATAGACCATGACCTATATGTTATCTTAACTATTTTCGATAAAACTACCTTTTCCATTAGCCAGCAACTAGTAGGTGAGATTGAAAGCTATATTGACGAGAATTATTTTGTCGGTATAGTGGAGGAGNCTGGAAGATCAGATTATCTAGAAAGTATGATCCTGTCTGAGCCTGCTGACTCAGATGCCCTAGATGATGAGCTACCAATATATAGCGATAAGGTAACTATAGCTGCTGAAACTATAAACCTAACTAGCTACCTTGATGAGCCCTTTTCCCGTATGCTCCTTCGCCTTATTGATGATAGGGGGATGACAGATGTAGAGGTCTATAAAAGGGCAAACATTGACCGTAGACTATTTTCTAGGATCAGGACCAATGAAGACTACAGGCCTAGCAAGCAGACTGCTATTGCCCTAGCTATAGGGCTTAAACTATCCTTAGAAGAAACCGAGGAGTTTTTAAAAAGGGCCGGCTATGCCCTGTCTAATGCCCTAATCTTTGATGTTATAATAAAATACTTTATTGAAAAGAAAAAATACGATATTTTCGAGATAAATCAGGTCCTGTTTAAATACGACCAGCAGCTATTAGGGGGTCACTGACTCTAGGTAAATTGTCGCCTCTCTAGCGACCAATAGCTAATGCAAAAGTAGTATCCTAGGTTTACAAAAAACTATAGGAGGCTACGGATATGAAAAAAGGATTAACTGAGTTAGTATTTATACTAGACAAAAGCGGTTCAATGGGTGGGCTAGAGTCAGACACCATCGGTGGCTACAACTCCATGCTAGAAAAGCAAAAGGCTATAGAGGGTGAATGTCGGATCACGACAGTCTTATTTGACCACAACTATGAAATACTCCATGACCGTATAGACTTAGGAGCAGTGAGCCCTATGACGGACAAGGAGTACCAGATCGGTGGTACAACAGCACTACTAGATGCAATCGGCAGAACAATTAACAAGATCGTAAAGGTGCAAAAGCATACAGCTGATGACTACCGGGCTGAAAAGGTCATGTTTGTTATAATAACAGATGGCTATGAAAACGCCAGCCAGGAGTTCACAGCTAAAAAGGTCAAGGAAATGATCAACAGGCAAAAGGACAAGTATGGCTGGGAGTTTGTCTTTCTTGCTGCTAACATAGATGCGGTTGAAACAGCCGGACAATTTGGGATTAGTCCTGACAGGGCCGTTGACTATATAGCAGACAGCCAGGGGACTGAGCTAAACTATATAGTCATAGCAGATGCAGTAGCCCAATACCGCACTACAGGGATTGTTAAAGAAACTTTTTTTGATGCAATCCGTGAGGATGTGAAAAAGCGCAAGCAGGATAATTAGGGTCACTTGCCCTAAAGCTAATAATTTATTTACTAGTCTACTAAGAGTAGCTTGCACTTAGCAGCAGATAGGGTATGATAGTCTAGAGGTGAAAAGGATGGATAAAAGCAAGAAAAAAGAGCTAAAGCAAGCATACAAGGATAGGCGTCCTGAAATGGGCGTAATATCATACCGGTGCATAGAGACTAGTGAGTCTTTTTTGGGTATCTCAAGGGATACCAAGGCAGACTTTAACAGTACCAACATGAAGCTAAAAGCCAAGATACACCCTAATAGACGGCTGCAGGACCTATGGAATAAATATGGTCTTGAAGGCTTTGACCTATCTGTTGTTAAAACCTTAAAGTATGAGGACCCAGAATTAGACTACACAAAAAAGCTAGAGGACCTTAGAGAAAAGTGCCTTGCACAAGATCCTAATGCAAGAAAGATATGGCGATAAACAACTTAAAATGATATTTTAATTAAACCTATTAAAAGGCATAGCTAGCTAGGGCTATGTCTTTTTTCATTTCTAGTATACAAAAAGAAAAAAACACAATAATTCAAAGAAAAAGTGAAGATTAATTCGCCTGGGGTTACAAATCGACCCTGTCTCGGATATATATATATACAAAATTAAATAATTCTAAAAAAGGAGGTGAGAAAATGAAATTCGATAGAAAGTCAATAGAAGGTATTACACCCAAGGAGGCATGGGAGTTCTTTGTACCCATGAATGTAGAGGAGTTTATGGTTAGCTATTTATTAAATCTAGATTACTTGCTGATGGCCTCTGACTACTATGAGATGTGTCACATACATGTAAGTAAGCTGCCCTGGACCTTAAATAAGTTCTTTTTGCAAAAGGACCTAGACTATATCGAAGACCTTTTAGGGCAACATATAAAAGCCTTTGTAGATGAAAAGGGGGGAGATGAGGACATAGACGATGAGATGGTTAGAATCATTCTAGAAGAGTATGAAGAAGAAAGCGAAGATTTCTTTAAACACTTTATAAAGGATATGGATTAATTGCTATAGACCATATCCTTTCTTTATTAAAACAAATCTATTATGACTAAAGCCAATAAAAAGCTTAAATAAAAAGGAGGAGTTACACATGGTAAACAATAGTAATTTTATAAGGGGGCTAACCCCAAGACAGGCTTGGGATATATATTCCATTCCAAATGTCCAACTATTTATATCCGATTTCTTTATTGATGAGGACTGTGATCTTAGCAAAACGGATTACAAAAAAATGTGCCAGTTATACGTAGCCGATATTCCCGAATTTTATGAAGCGCCTTTCTTGCAGGAGGATTTAGACTATATTGCCGAATTATTAGAAGAGTATATAAGGCAGTATATTAAAAGAATAGGTGGGGATGACAAGCTAATATTGCTAACTGAGCAAGAGATGGATGATATTTTCGAAGCTGATGTCGAAGAAGTCATACTGCTTTTAGGCTATGACAGGGAAACGATAAGGCAAAAGAGAAATAGGAGAAAGTAAGGACTATAGCTTATGTTTCTTTGGCCTTGACTCTGGTAAACTATAGCTAGCTAGGGACCTATATAAATAAGGATGACACTTAAGTTAGAGAGACCTACTTTAGCAAGGATAAAATATTACACACTAATAAAGCATAGATAAAGGAGGCTATAATGACTATGATGAATGAAACTATTAAAAGCCAACTCGGCCACCGTACAATAAGAAAGTTTAAGGACAGAAAAATATCAAAAGACATAATGGACCTACTTTTAGAGGTTGCAGCTAGGACCGCTACTTCAACAGGTATGCAGGCTGCATCAATAATCCGCATTACAGATCCTGAGGTTAAAGAATCAGTTGCCAATGTTTGTGGTCAGGCCTATGTGGCCACTGCCCCAGAGCTACTCATTTTTATTGTAGACCAGTACAGAAACAGTCAGATCGCAAAGGAAAAGGGCTATAGCCCTAAAACAGCTAGGGACATGGACCGGTTTATTGCATCCTTTACTGATGCCTGCCTCATGGCCCAAAATCTTGTAGTTGCAGCAGAGTCCTTGGGGCTAGGGACTGTTTATCTAGGAAGTATCCTAAATGATATTCAAAGGATATGTGAGCTACTGAGCCTACCTGACTTAACCTTTCCAGTCTTGGGACTAGCCCTTGGCTATCCCGACCAGGACCCCCAGCTAAAACCTAGAATGGATATGAGCCTAAGGGTATTTGAAAACAGCTACCAGCTTTATGACAGCTACCTTGACAAGATAAGGGACTATGACAAGGAAATGAGTAGCTACTGCGACCTTAGAGAGCCAGGCAAGTATCTAGATAGCTTTAGTGATCAGGTGGTAAGCAGGTTTAGCTATGCTAGCCCAAAGGAAAATTCCATCCTAAAGGCTATCAGAAAGCAAGGCTTTGACACAGGAATAAACAAAGATGACCAGTAAAAGGGCCGATTTGTGATATATTAGCCCCAAATCTGGGTATACACCTTATAACAGAGAAAGTTTACAGGAGGTTAAGGATGAAGAAGGTAAAAATTTCAGATGGAATACATATGCTGACCATGAATGTTGAGGATATATTATTTGAGGGGATCTGGGAGATTGCAAATGGTGTAACCCTAAACTCCTACATAGTTGAGGGGGAAAAGACTGCCATAATAGACGGTGTTATCGGCTGGGATGGAGTCCCTGATACCCTCTATAATAGCCTTAAGGAAATGGGTGTTGAACCTGAAAGAATAGACTATCTCATAGTAAACCATATGGAGCCTGACCATTCCGGTTGGATCTCAAGCTTTCAAAAGATAAAGGACGATTTTACCATAGTCTGTACTGACAAGGCAGCAAAGATGCTAGGGTCTTTTTACGGTGAAGATAAAATCAGGGTGGTAAAGGAAGGGGACACTTTAGACCTAGGCAAGGGCAAAGTATTAAGCTTTCACCCGGTTCCCAATGTCCACTGGCCTGACACCATGTATACCTATGAAATGAACTCAAAGACCCTCTTTTCCTGTGATATGTTTGGTGCCTTTGGCAGGATGGGAGACCACATTTTTGATGATGAGCTAACCAAAGAGGAAAGAGACTTCTTTGAAGAGGAAGGGATCAGGTACTATTCTAATGTAATGACCACCTTTACCCCCAGCCTAAGAAAGGCCATAGACAAGGCTAAGGAACTAGAGGTAAAGATAATAGCTCCTGGCCATGGTCCAGTTTACAGAAAAGACCCCCAAAGGATCATTGATGATTACTCTAGGTACTCCCTTTACGCTGAAGGGGCAGGTAAAAATGAGGTAACGATCTTATGGGGTTCCATGTATGGTATGACTGCAAAGGCAGTTGCCCATGCTGAGACCATACTAAAAAGGGAAGGGGTAAAGTATAATAAGCTGGAGATGCCTTTAGAAAGTGAAAGCCTAATGGTAGCCACAGTATTTAAGTCTGCAGGCATTATCATTGCAGCCCCCACCTATGAGTACAAACTATTTCCACCAGTTGCAGCAGCCCTTAATGAACTAGGTAGAAAAAAGATTACAGGCAAGCAAGCCTTTAGGTTTGGCTCCTATGGTTGGTCCGGTGGTGCTGAAAAGGAACTAAAGGAAATCATGGACCGAAATAGGATGAACTGGGACTTTGTTGAGTCAGTAGAGTTTGAAGGCTCACCAAAGGAAGAGGACCTAAAAAAGGTAGAGGCAGGTATACTAGAGCTACTAGAGAATATAAAGGACAAAACCGTAGAATAAGGGTCTAGCTAAATCCATTATGGAGGAGCCGCTTGTAAAACTAGGTAATAGATGTGTATGAGAAATATACCCGCTAGACGGGTATATTTTTTTACAGCCAGCATGGGTGTAATCCATTAGGTGAAAGCCCTGGTCTGTCCTACTAGTTGGAAGGACAGTACTTTATGATCGGATAAAAGTTTTAATCTAGATTAAAGTATGTTGCTCGAGGGCAATACATGGTTTTATTTGATACAGTTAACTAGAGAAGTTTGCTAATGAAGATTTTTTATGCTTGATAAAATTAGTCATACTCGGTATACTTGTATTACAAGTCATACATTTCATACTTATAGGAGGACTCATAGTGAAAAATCATAAGGGCAAATATGCATGGACAGTCAAGGTGGGTGAGAAGGGACAAATAGTAATACCTAAACAAGCCCGCGATATATTTGACATAAAACCCGGAGATACATTAATTATTTTGGGTGATGAGCAACAAGGAATAGCTATACCGCCTAAAAATACAATAACAAAGCTTGTCACTACGCTCTTTGATGGTACTATGCCTCAGAAGGGGGACGAGGAATGAGCGCTATAACAATTACAAACCTCACAAAAACGTACGGAGGTTTTACGGCGGTAGACAATTTGAACCTAACGATTGAGCAAGGTGAATTGTTTGCCCTTTTAGGTCTAAATGGCGCAGGAAAAACTACAACAATTAAAATGCTATCCTGCTTGACTAAACCAACGGAAGGCAATGCTGTGTTGCTAGGTGATAGCGTAAAAGAACGGCCACAATCAGTCAAAGAAAAAATTAGTATCTCACCACAGGAAACAGCTGTGGCTTCCAATTTATCAGTAATTGAAAATTTGGAACTTATGGCG
>JGI24714J26587_10001678_pt1 | contig 15305 bp, 12 predicted proteins | sample BioPla4DNA2_FD_26587 | JGI IMG/M metagenome (IMG submission 26587)
GCTGCTGATACTACTAAGATAGCTCCGTCCATTTGAGCTGCTCCTGTGATCATGTTCTTAACGTAGTCAGCGTGACCTGGGCAGTCTACGTGTGCATAGTGACGATTTGGTGTTTCATACTCAACGTGGGATGTGGAGATAGTTATTCCTCTTTCTCTTTCTTCTGGTGCTTTGTCTATGTTATCATAGGATACAGCTTCTCCAGATCCATATCTTTTGCTTAAAACCATTGTTATTGCTGCTGTTAATGTTGTCTTACCATGGTCTACGTGACCAATTGTTCCTATGTTTACGTGTGGTTTTGTTCTTTCAAATTTCGCTTTAGCCATTTTATTTCCTCCTTATTATAAACTCAGATTATTTATTACCCATAATTTTTTCTGCAATATTATTTGGCACTGGTTCATAATGATCAAATTGCATGGAATATACTCCTCTACCTTGAGTATTGGAACGAAGGTCTGTGGCATAACCAAACATTTCTGATAGTGGTACAAAGCCTCTAATTACTTGAGCACCACTTCTTGATTCCATACCTTCGATCTTACCTCTTCTAGAGTTAATATCCCCTATTACATCACCCATATACTCTTCAGGCACAATTACTTCCACCTTCATCATAGGTTCTAGAAGTACTGGTTTTGCCTTCATAATAGCATCTCTAACAGCCATGGAACCTGCTATCTTAAATGCCATTTCTGAAGAGTCTACTTCGTGATAGGAACCATCATAAAGAGTAACTTTTATATCTAACACTGGATAACCTGCAAGAACCCCAGATTCTAATGCTTCTTGAATTCCATTGTCTACAGCAGGGATATATTCCTTTGGAATAACTCCACCTACTATAGCATTTACGAATTCGTAGCCTGCTCCTGGCTCTTGTGGTTCTACTTTTATCTTAACGTGACCGTATTGTCCACGACCACCAGATTGTCTTACATATTTTGCTTCTGCTTCTGCAGCTGTTTGGATAGATTCTTTATATGCAACTTGTGGACTTCCTACATTAGCTTCAACTTTAAATTCCCTTAATAGCCTATCTACTATTATTTCTAGATGAAGTTCTCCCATACCTGCAATTATGGTTTGGCCAGTTTCTTCATCTGTGTAGGTTTTAAAAGTAGGATCTTCTTCAGCAAGTTTTGCTAAAGCTGTAGCCATCTTGTCTTGTGATGCCTTAGTCTTAGGTTCTATAGCTACACGAATAACTGGTTCTGGGAATTCCATAGTTTCTAGTACTATTGGATGATCTCCATCGCATAGAGTGTCTCCTGTAGAAGTATCCTTTAATCCTACAGCAGCAGCTATATCTCCTGCAAATACTTCATCAACCTCTTCCCTCTTGTTGGCATGCATAAGCAGTATTCTACCTATTCTTTCTTTTTTACCTTTTGTACTGTTCAGTACATAGCTACCTGATTTAAGGCTACCGGAATATACCCTGAAATATGCAAGTTTTCCAACATAGGGATCTGTTACTATCTTAAAGGCTAATGCTGAGAAAGGTTCATCATCAGATACTAATCTTTCCTCTTCTTCTTCAGAATTTACCCCCATACCTTTTATTGGTGGTATATCTAAAGGAGAAGGTAGGTAGTCGATTATAGCATCTAAAAGAGGTTGTACCCCTTTATTTCTATAGGAAGAACCACATAGAACAGGTGTTATAGCTACCTTATTTGTAGCCGCCCTAATGGCCTTCACAATTTCTTCCTCAGTTATTTCTTCACCTTCTAGATATTTCATCATCAACTCTTCATCGAAATCAGAAATGCTTTCTAGTAGTTTTTCCCTATATTCTTCAGCTAATGCTAACATATCAGATGGTATTTCAGTTATTTCTAATTGTTCACCTAAATCATCCTTATATATCCTAGCATTCATTTTAACTAAATCTATTACTCCAACAAAGGTATCTTCTTTTCCAATTGGTAATTGTATTGGAACTGGATTTGCATTAAGTCTATCCTCNATCATATCTACTACTCTAAAAAAGTCAGCTCCAACGATATCCATCTTGTTGACGAAGGCTAATCTAGGTACATGATATTTGTCAGCTTGTCGCCAAACAGTTTCGGATTGAGGCTCAACTCCTCCCTTAGCACAGAATACTGCAACTGCACCGTCTAGGATCCTTAGGGACCTTTCCACTTCTACTGTGAAGTCCACATGACCTGGTGTGTCGATTACGTTTATCCTATGTCCTCTCCACATACAGGTAGTGGCAGCGGAGGTGATTGTAATACCTCTTTCTTGCTCCTGTTCCATCCAGTCCATTTGGGCTGCTCCCTCATGGGTCTCTCCTACTTTGTGTATCTTGCCAGTGTAAAACAAAATTCTCTCTGTGGTGGTTGTCTTTCCTGCATCAATATGAGCCATTATGCCGATATTCCTAGTCTTTTCCAATGAGATTTGTCTTGGCACAATTTTTCCTCCTTCNTCTTGATTCTTGGTCCCCCTCCACACATTATAAGCGTTAAACTACCATCTGTAGTGTGCGAAAGCTTTATTAGCTTCTGCCATCTTATGAGTGTCTTCTCTTTTCTTAACACTTGAGCCCATACCGTTTGAAGCATCTAAGATTTCCTTCGCTAGTCTTTCCACCATAGTCTTTTCTCCTCTTTGTCTTGCATAGGCAACTAGCCATCTAAGACCAAGAGTTTCTCTTCTTTCTGGTCTAACTTCAACTGGGACTTGGTATGTTGCTCCACCTATACGTCTTGCTTTAACTTCTAGTACAGGCATTATATTGTTCATTGCTTTATAGAAAACTTCTAGTGGATCTTCACCAGTTTTTTCTCTAATATAGTCAAATGCCCCATATACGATTTTTTGTGCGATACCTTTTTTACCGTCTAACATTATTCCATTGATTAGCTTTGTAACTACAGTATCATTGTATATTGGGTCTGGCATGACTTCTCTTTTTGGTACATGTCCTTTTCTTGGCACTATTCTTCCCTCCTTAACCATATAAAGTAGATTCATTGGTACTCGGTAACTTGATTACCGACTCGCGCCAAAATGCATCTATATAAATGGATTATAAATCCTGCATTTTAAGCACTATTATTTCTTATCCTTTGGCCTCTTAGCTCCATATTTAGATCTACCTTGCATTCTGTTTTCAACTCCAGAAGCGTCCAAGGTACCTCTAATAATATGGTATCTAACACCTGGAAGGTCTTTAACTCTTCCACCTCTAATTAGGACAACACTGTGTTCTTGTAGGTTGTGTCCTATACCTGGGATGTATGCAGCAACTTCTTCTCCATTTGTAAGCCTTACCCTTGCAACCTTTCTTAAAGCTGAGTTAGGCTTCTTAGGTGTAACTGTTCTAACTGCAACACATACTCCTCTTTTTTGTGGAGAATTAACTTCTGTTTCCTTCTTTTTCAAGGTGTTTAGATTAATTCCTAGGGCTGGTGATTTAGATTTGTATTCAACCTTTTTTCTGCCCTTTCTAATTAATTGGTTAATTGTTGGCATTAAGGCACCTCCTTTAATCTATTTTAGTAACGCAGCAGTAGCCGCGTTAACATCAATACCACAAGCATTTCCAAGNTCCTTCATATTATCAATATAAATAACTTGAACCTGCTTTTCATTGCAAATTTTAACGATTTCATCTGTTATTTTGCTTTCTGCATCTTTAGCAATAAAAACAGCCTCAACTCCTCCTGAATTAAGAGCTCTTTTTACCTGCTTAGTGCCGACAATTCTATTGTCGGTTTTCAACCTGGAAAGCATAAGAATTCTCCTCCTTTTAACACTTCAAAGATTATGTGGACTTAAGCCCACATAATCTTTGCATTATGTTATCCAGAAGTAACTATAAATTTGCACACTTATACATTCTACCATCAGTTGTTTTCACTGTCAACATTTAATTCTTCCATACTTTCCATATTCAAATCATTTTCTACTACGTTGATATTCTTGTATCTTCTCATGCCTGTACCTGCAGGAATAAGCTTTCCAATAATTACATTCTCTTTTAGTCCTAGTAAATGATCTTCTTTACCTTCAATGGCTGCTTGGGTTAGTACTCTAGTAGTTTCTTGGAAGGATGCAGCAGATAAGAATGAATCTGTAGCCAGTGATGCTTTTGTAATACCTAATAAGGTCCTTCTTCCAGTAGCTGGCTTTAATCCATTTTCCACTGCTTTATTATTCTTTTCTTCGAATTCAAATACATTTACTAAAGAACCTGGAAGCATATCTGTATCTCCTGCTTCTTCCACTTTAACCTTAGATAACATCTGTCTAACTATTATTTCTATATGTTTATCGTTTATATCTACACCTTGCAGTCTATAAACTCTTTGAACTTCTTTTACTAGATAATCTTGAACTCCCTTTACACCTTTAATTTTTAGGATGTCATGAGGATTCACTGAACCGTCTGTTAATTCATCTCCTGCCTCTACTACGTCTCCATCTCTAACCTTTAATCTAGCTCCATATACTATATTGTATCTCATAGATTCCCCATTTGATGAAGTAATAATCACTTCTTTTTTCCTTTTTCCTTCTTCTATACTAACTACACCAGAGTTTTCAGCAATGACTGCAAGACCCTTTGGTTTCCTTGCTTCAAATAGTTCCTCAACCCTTGGTAAACCTTGAGTAATGTCCGCTGCTGCAGCAACTCCACCAGTGTGGAATGTACGCATTGTCAGCTGTGTACCAGGTTCACCAATTGATTGGGCAGCAATAATACCTACTGCTTCACCAATATTTACCTTATCTCCTGTAGCTAAGTTTTTACCATAACAATGAGCACATACTCCATATCTTGTCTTACATCCTAAAACTGAACGTACCTTTACTTCTGTAATGCCTAATTTTTGTATTGTTTCTGCTTTATCTTCATCAATCAATTCATTAGCCTTAACTATGATTTCTCCAGTTTCTGGATTTACTATATCATCAAAGGCATATCTTCCTTCTATTCTATCTTTTAGTTCTTCGATTACTTCTCTACCGTCCTTAAAGGCCTTAACTAGTAGATATTCATCTGTACCACAATCTACTTCCCTTACTATAACATCTTGACTGACGTCTACTAGTCTTCTAGTTAGGTATCCAGAGTCGGCTGTTCTTAAGGCAGTATCTGCTAGTCCCTTTCTAGAACCGTGGGTTGAGATAAAGAATTCCAACACTGATAATCCTTCCCTAAAGTTAGATTTAATAGGAATTTCTATGGTTTTACCAGTAGCAGATGCCATAAGACCTCTCATACCTGCCAATTGTCTTATTTGGTTAACGCTACCTCTAGCACCAGATAGAGACATTATATAGATATTATTCATTGGATCTAAGTCGTCCATTAGTTTGGATGTCAATTCATCTGTAGCCCTATTCCATATTTCAATAACCTTTTCATATCTTTCGTCATCTGATATAAGTCCTCTACGGTATGATCTTTCAAATTTATCTACTTCTTGTTCTGCTTTCTTAATCAGTTCTTCCTTTGCTTTAGGCACATATATATCTCCCATGGAAATAGATATGGCACCCTTAGTAGAATATCTAAAACCTAGTTCCTTAATATGGTCAAGAACTACAGCAGTAACAGCATTGCCATGTTTTCTGAAGCATNTTTCTATGATTTTTCCTAACATTTTTTTATCAACTAAGGTATCTANTTCTAATGAATATTTGTCTACATTTCTGTCTACAAAGCCAAGGTCTTGAGGTATATGTTCATTAAATATAAATCTACCTACTGTTGACTCAACAAGTTTTCCCCTATCTTCTTCATTAAGTTTAACCCTAACTTTTACTCTAGCATGTAAGCCTACATAGCCATTATAGTGTGCAGTAAGCATCTCTTCATAGTCTTTGAAAATCATGCCTTCTCCAACTTCTCCGGGTCTTTCAACTGATAAATAATATGCTCCTAGTACCATGTCCTGAGTTGGGGTTGTAATTGGCTTACCGTCCTTTGGCGCTAAGATATTATTAGTAGATAACATCAAAAGCCTAGCTTCAGCTTGAGCTTCCGCTGATAAAGGCACGTGAACAGCCATCTGGTCACCGTCAAAGTCTGCATTGTATGCTGTACATACTAGTGGGTGTAATTTAATAGCTTTACCTTCAACTAGTACTGGTTCGAAAGCTTGAATTCCCAGTCTGTGAAGGGTCGGTGCCCTGTTTAATAGTACTGGATGGTCTTTAATTACCTCATCTAATACATCCCAGACTTGAGGTTTAACCCTTTCAACCATTCTCTTAGCAGATTTTATATTGTGGGCATGTTCTTCTTCTACAAGTTTTTTCATTACGAATGGCTTAAATAGTTCTAAGGCCATTTTCTTTGGAATTCCACATTGATAGAATTTTAATTCTGGACCTACTACTATTACTGAACGACCTGAATAGTCAACTCTTTTACCAAGTAGGTTTTGTCTAAACCTTCCTTGTTTTCCCTTTAGCATGTCAGATAAAGATTTTAATGGCCTGTTTCCTGGTCCAGTTACAGGTCTTCCTCGTCTTCCATTATCTATAAGTGCGTCTACTGCTTCTTGAAGCATTCTCTTTTCATTTCTTACTATAATATCAGGCGCGCCTAAATCTAGCAGTCTTTTTAGTCTATTGTTTCTGTTAATAACCCTTCTATATAAGTCGTTTAAGTCTGAAGTGGCAAATCTTCCACCATCTAACTGAACCATAGGTCTTAAATCTGGTGGAATAACTGGTATAACATCAAGTATCATCCATTCGGGCTTGTTGCCAGAAGTCCTAAATGCTTCTACAACTTCAAGTCTTCTAGTTATTCTTATCTTCTTTTGTCCAGATGATTCTTCTAGTTGTTGTCTTAATTCCTTTGATTCCTTTTCTAAATCTATTTTTTGAAGAAGTATCTTAACGGCTTCAGCGCCCATCATTGCCCTAAATTTATTACCATATTTATCTAAGGCTTCCCTATATTCAGCCTCTGTAAGCAATTGTTTTTCATATAAAGGAGTGTCTCCCGCATCTACTACTACATAGGATGCAAAATATAAAACTTTTTCTAAGGATCTTGGAGACATATCTAATAGTAATCCCATTCTGCTAGGTATCCCTTTAAAATACCAGATATGGGACACTGGCGCAGCTAATTCAATGTGGCCAAGCCTTTCCCTTCTAACTTTTGACTTGGTAACTTCTACTCCACATCTGTCACAAACTACACCCTTATATCTTACTCTTTTATATTTGCCACAATGGCATTCCCAGTCCTTCGTAGGTCCGAATATCTTTTCACAGAAAAGTCCTTCCTTCTCAGGCTTTAAGGTTCTATAGTTAATAGTTTCAGGTTTTTTTACTTCTCCCTTTGACCATTGCCTAATTTTTTCGGGTGAAGCTAATCCTATTCTTATTGAGTCAAATGTGTTGAACTCTAACAAGGAGCGTTCTCTCCTTTCCATAATAAAATTATAATGTTTATTTAAGACCTAGGACATGAAGTCCTAGGCTTTTAAAAATCTTCATCATCATAATCATCAAAGTCATCATCAAAATCTAAATCCACATCTATGTCTTCATCTAAATCCGTCTCTTCTTCTAATATGAAGCCTGTAGGCATATCTTCTTCCTCTTGATTGTCATCTTCTTCATAATCATCATTAGAAAATACTCTTTCTCCACCTAGTTCTTCACTTATGGAATCTATATCTGATAATTCGTCATCTACAGTTTCTTGGATTTCAATTTCTTGATCTTCTTCTGTTAAGATCTTTATGTCTAAAGCTAAACTTTGAAGTTCTTTAATTAATACTTTAAAGGATTCTGGAACTCCAGGCTCAGGTATATTTTCTCCTTTAACTACAGCCTCATAGGTTTTAACCCTACCTACTATATCGTCAGACTTAACTGTAAGTATTTCCTGTAAGGTATGGGCTGCACCATAGGCTTCCAATGCCCAAACTTCCATTTCTCCAAATCTTTGACCACCGAATTGTGCCTTACCACCAAGTGGCTGTTGTGTAACAAGAGAATATGGTCCTGTAGATCTAGCATGGATTTTATCGTCTACAAGATGGTGAAGTTTTAACATATACATATATCCTACAGTTACTGGATTGTTGAAGTATTCTCCAGTTCTACCATCTCTTAAATAGATCTTTCCATTTTCTGGATATCCAGCAGCCTTTAAGGCTTCTATAATATCTTCTTCATTTGCCCCATCGAATACTGGTGTTGCAACATGCCAGCCTAGCTTCTTAGCTGCAAGGCCTAAGTGTACTTCTAGAACTTGACCCAAGTTCATACGAGATGGAACACCCAATGGGTTAAGAACTATTTCTATTGGAGTACCGTCAGGTAAATATGGCATATCTTCTTCAGGGAGTATTCTTGATACTACACCCTTGTTACCGTGACGACCACACATTTTATCTCCCACGCTAATCTTACGCTTAGTAGCAATATATACCCTAATCATTTGATTAACTCCTGGTGGGAGTTCGTCTCCATTCTCTCTAGAGAATATCTTCACATCTACTACGATACCTGCTTCTCCATGGGGTACTCTTAATGATGTATCCCTTACTTCTCTTGCCTTTTCTCCGAATATAGCCCTAAGTAGTCTTTCCTCTGCTGTCAGTTCAGTTTCTCCCTTTGGTGTTACTTTTCCTACTAGGATATCGCCAGATTTTACTTCAGCACCGATTCTAATAATGCCTCGTTCATCTAGGTCTTTTAGCATATCTTCTCCAACATTTGGTATATCCCTAGTTATTTCTTCCGGTCCTAATTTAGTATCTCTTGCTTCAGATTCGTATTCTTCAATATGGATAGATGTTAATACATCTTCTATTACTAATTTTTCATTTATTAGTATTGCGTCCTCGTAGTTATAACCTTCCCAAGTCATAAAGGCTACTAAAAGGTTTTTACCCAAGGCGATTTCACCTAGGTCTGTACTTGGTCCATCAGCTATTACCTGGCCTTTTTCAACCCTCTCTCCCTTGGAAACTATAGGTCTTTGATTAATGGTAGTGCCTTGGTTAGATCTTCTAAACTTCAATAGCTTATATCTTTCAAGTTGATTGTCATCGTCTCTTCTAATGACTATTTCAGATGAGCTAACCTTTTCTACAGTTCCTGAGCTTTTAGCTAAAACCACTGTACCAGAGTCCCTTGCTGCCTTGTATTCAATACCAGTTCCTATTACAGGTGCCTCTGTTTTTAACAGTGGAACAGCTTGCCTCTGCATGTTGGCACCCATCAATGCTCTGTTGGCGTCATCGTTTTCCAAGAAAGGAATCATGGCAGTTCCTACTGAAACTATTTGTTTAGGTGAAACATCCATATAGTCAACTTCATCACTTGGGAAAATATCTATTACACCATTTCTTCCTCTAGCAACAACCCTAGAGTTTTCGAAGTATCCTTCTGGTGTTAATTTTTCGTTAGATTGGGCTATAATGAATTCGTCTTCAACATCTGCTGTTAAATATTCTATTTGATCTGTTACTTTACCTTCTCCCTTAATGACCTTCCTATAGGGAGATTCAATAAAACCATATTCATTAATCCTTGCATAGGTAGTTAAGGAAGTAATAAGTCCAATATTGGGCCCCTCTGGAGTTTCAATAGGACACATTCTTCCATAGTGGGAATGATGAACGTCTCTTACCTCGAAACCTGCTCTATCACGGCTAAGTCCTCCAGGTCCCAAAGCAGACATCCTTCTTTTATGAGTTAATTCAGCTAATGGATTTGTTTGATCCATGAATTGTGAAAGCTGGCTGCTACCAAAAAATTCTTTAATTGAAGCTACTACAGGCCTAATATTTATTAAATCCTGTGGTGTTGCAACGTCTATATCTTGAATAGTCATTCTTTCTCTGACTACTCTTTCCATCCTTGATAAACCTATTCTGAATTGATTTTGCATCAATTCACCTACAGATCTTAGTCTCCTATTTCCAAGATGGTCAATATCATCTGTACTTCCTATGCCAAAAAATAGGTTCATCTCATAGTTAATGCTTGCAACTATGTCATCAGTAGTAATATTTTTTGGAGATAAGTCTTTTACTCTTTCTTCTATTGCCTTCTTTAATTCTTCTTCATCATCATAGGCTTCTATTAACTCTTTCATTAGAGGATAATATACTTTTTCCTTAAGTCCAAGTTCCTCTAATGAAAATGGTAAATTAAAGGCTTTTCCACTTACAAAATTATTTCCTACAACTCTAACTTTCCTACCATCATCTAATAGAATATCGACTACATTGATTCCTGTATTCTCTATTTCTATGGCCTTTTCTCTAGTAATTTTTTCTCCTTGTGATACTAAGATTTCTCNTGTTTCTAGGTTATAGATATCTTCTGCAGCTTTTTTTCCATTTATTCTATTATATAAAGCCAGTTTTTTATTGAATTTATATCTACCAACTTTTGCTAAATCGTATCTTTTGGGGTCGAAAAATAGGTTNTTTATAAGATTTCTTGCACTTTCGACTGTAGGAGGCTCTCCAGGCCTTAACCTTTTATAGATTTCCAGTAAGGCTTCTTCCTGATTCGTAGTAGTATCCTTCTCCAAAGTATTTAATACTTGTTCTGTTTCTCCAAGAACTTCAATTATTTCTGCATTAGTTTGGAACTTTAAAGCTCTCAATAAAGTTGTAATAGGAAGCTTTCTAGTCCTATCTACCCTTACATATACAATATCATTGGAATCGGATTCATACTCTAGCCAAGCTCCTCTGTTAGGTATTACAGTAGATGAGTAAAGCCTCTTTCCGGTTTTATCTATGGATTCAGAATAGTATACTCCAGGTGATCTTACTAATTGGCTTACTACTACTCTCTCAGCACCGTTAATGATGAAAGTACCATTTTCCGTCATTAAAGGTATATCTCCCATAAAGACTTCTTGCTCTTTAACTTCTCCAGTCTCTTTGTTTATAAGTCTTACTTTGACCTTAAGTGGCGCAGAATAACTTGCGTCTCTTTCTCTCGCTTCATGTTCACTATACTTTATATTTTTTCCAATATGATAGTCTACAAACTCCAATATTAGATTTCCAGTATAGTCTTGAATGGGAGAAATATCCTCGAATACCTCTCTTAGGCCTTCTTCTAAAAACCATTGATAAGAGGATTTCTGAACCTCAATCAAGTCAGGCATTTCTAGTACTTCATCAATACGTGAATAGCTCATCCTAACACGCTTACCGTAGGTTACAGGATGTACCATTAAACTTTCACCCCTTATTAAACTAAAATATCCAAAAGCAAAAATGCTTTTGGTAAAGTTTGCAAATATATTATAATATTGTCAATTTATTTAAATTTTATACCATTACCGTTTTTTTGCAGCATTGTGCATTTTAACATACTATCACAAGATTTCTTGTATGTCAAGCAAAATTTTTCTATTTATGTACAAAAAAGGCTTTCATATTTTGAAAGCCTTTTATTGTTACATTATTTTAATTCTACTTGTGCTCCAACTTCTTCTAATTTAGCTTTGATTTCTTCAGCTTCTTCTTTTGAAGCGCCTTCTTTAATTGGCTTTGGAGCGTTGTCTACTAATTCTTTAGCTTCTTTTAATCCTAAACCAGTTATTTCTCTAACTGCTTTAATAACTTTAATCTTTTCATTTCCAGCTGATGCTAAAACAACATCAAATTCTGATTTTTCTTCAGCTGCTGGAACTGCTCCTGCACCTGCTACTGGAGCTGCTGCAACTGCCATAGGAGCTGCTGCTGATACTCCAAATTCTTCTTCTAATGCTTTAACTAATTCTGCTAATTCTAAAACTGTTAAATTCTTTACCTCTTCAATTAAATTTAAAACTTTTTCACTTGCCATTTATAAATCCCTCCATAATTTTCTTTTTTATTATGCTTCTTGTTTTTCTCTAATTGCATCTAATACTATTGCAAGGCCTCTAATTGTACCTTGTAATACATTTGCAAATCCTTGAATTGGTGCATTGAATCCACCAAGCACTTGAGCAATAAGCACTTCTCTTGATGGTAATTCAGCTAAGGCATTAACACCTTCTACGTCGATGACTTTACCATCTACTATACCAGCTTTGATTTCTAAGTTTTTGTGTTCCTTAGCAAATTCGCTGGTAATTTTAGCTGCCTGTACTGGATCGTCATATCCAAAAGCAACTGCATTTGGACCTTTTAAGAATTCGTTAAATTCTTCGAAGCCAGCATCCTTAAATGCGAATCTCATCATGGTGTTTTTGTAAACTTTATACTCAACACCAGCGCTTCTATATTTTCTTCTAAGTTCAGTTAACTGTTCAACATTTAAACCTCTATAGTCAACCAAAACAATGGCTTGAGCCTTATCAATTTTCTCTTTGATTTCCTCTATGTTCTCTTGTTTAGCCTGAAGGGTTTTTTCATTCACCACGTTCACCTCCCAATAAGTAAAGGTCTCCCCGTAGACACAGAGAGACCTTAATTTCTAAACTAGAATTAGATCGTTCTCTACCTCGGTAGGATATTTAAACCCTTAGGTACCTACTGTCTACGGCAGCCTTATTTAATTAACATAAAGATTGTATCACAAATAATTTATTTGTCAATAGATAATTTACTTTTTTTATTAATTTCTGTCCATTAATTTTAGTCCATTGATTTTAATTCCAGGTCCCATAGTACTTGAAATAGCAACGGACCTTAAATATCTTCCCTTGGCTGCAGCTGGTTTTGCCTTTATTATAGCATCCATAACTGTTAGTAAGTTTTCTTTTAATTTTTCTGTTCCAAAGGAAATTTTTCCTATAGGTACATTAATGATACTTGATTTGTCAACCCTGTATTCAACTTTACCAGCTTTTATTTCTTTTACAGCCTTTTCAACTTCAAATGTTACAGTTCCTGATTTTGGGTTTGGCATTAATCCCTTAGGTCCAAGGATTCTACCTATTCTACCAACTATACCCATCATATCAGGTGTTGCTACTACAACATCAAAGTCTAGCCATCCTTCGTTTTGGATTTTAGCTACTAATTCTTCTCCACCAACATATTCTGCTCCAGCTTCTTCAGCTTCTTTTATTTTTTCACCTTTTGTAATAACAAGTACAGTCTTTGACTTACCAGTACCATGTGGTAATACTACTGCACCTCTAACTTGTTGGTCAGCATGTCTTGGGTCTACTCCAAGTCTAACTGATAAATCAACAGTTTCATCAAAGTTAGCTTTAGCTGTTTGTAGAACTAGTTCAATAGCTTCATCTAAGTCGTATTGTTTAGATCTGTCTACTAATTTTAAACTCTCTTGATATTTTTTACCTCTTTTTGGCATATCTATTACCTCCTTGTGGTTTTAACGGAATTTCCTCCCACTTACTTTCTATCCTTATTCTTCTACTGTAATACCCATACTTCTTGCAGTTCCTGCAACCATACTCATAGCTGCTTCTATAGTCGCTGCATTTAAGTCTGGCATTTTTAATTCAGCTATTTCTCTAATTTTAGCTTTTGATATTTTACCTACTTTATTCTTGTTAGGTTCTCCAGAACCTGACTCGATTCCTACAGCCTTCTTGATTAGTACTGCGGCTGGAGGGGTCTTAGTAATGAATGAAAAAGATCTATCTTGATAAACTGTAAGGACAACTGGTATTATCATTCCTGCTTGATCTGCAGTCTTAGCATTGAACTCTTTTGTAAATTGCATAATATTTACACCATGAGGTCCCAATGCAGTTCCTACAGGTGGAGCAGGAGTGGCCTTACCAGCTGGTATTTGTAATTTTACTACAGCCATTACTTTTTTTGCCATGAACTTCCACCTCCTCATATGCTTTGTGGTTTAGCGGGATAAACCCTCCCACCTTATATATATAAAAAGCAAGAGTTTGCTTTTATAAACTATAGCTTCTCTACTTGATCAAAATCCAATTCCACCAAAGTCTCTCTTCCAAACATAGAAACATATACTTTGACTTTTTTCTTTTCCATATTTATACTGTCTACGGTACCCATGAAGTTTTCAAATGGTCCTTGAGTTACCTTCACAGCGTCTTTTACTTTTAAGTCAATACTTGGCAATTGGGTCTCTTGTACTCCTAGGGCTCTTACTTCGCTGTCTGTTAGTGGAATTGGTTTAGATGCAGGGCCAACAAACCCTGTAACTCCTCTTGTATTTCTAACTAAGTACCATGATTCGTCATTGACTATCATTTTTACAAGAACATATCCAGGAAAAAGTTTTCTCTCTTTAACTTTCTTTTTCCCACCTTTGTTGTCAACATACTCTTCCGTTGGAACAGCAACTTCGAATATGTCATCTATATTGCCTCTATTCTCCACTAGCTTTTCAAGGTTTGCCTTAACCTTGTTTTCATGACCCGAGTAAGTATGGACTACATACCATTTTGCTTCTTTAGCCCTTTCTTCTCTACTTTTTTCCGTCATACTTTAGGGTCAAAGACCCTTCCCTCCCTCTTGTAACTAAATAATTAGGCTTAATCCGCCATTTATTAATAAATCTAAGATCCAAACTGTTAAAGCTACAAGACCACTAATTACTAATACTACACCAGTATAATTAATTAATTCTTTTTTGCTTGGCCAAATAACTTTTTTCATTTCAGCCCTAACTCCTCTGAAATATGAGCCGAGCTTACCTTTTTTTGTACCAGTTGGTGCTGCCATAACACTCACATCCTTACCTAATTATATTTCTATTTTGTTTCTCTATGGATAGTATGAGTTTTGCAGAATTTACAGTATTTTTTTAGTTCAATTCTTTCGGTATTGTTCTTTTTATTTTTTGATGAAATATAATTCCTTTGTTTACATTCTGTACATGCCAATGTAATTCTATCCCTCATATAAGACACCTCCTACGAAATAGCATATATATCTTAGCCAGTTGCTCGGGCACAATATCCCACCATATACAACGTTACTAATATAAACTATCATAATTTAAAAATTATGTCAATAAAAAATCTAATGTCAAGTATAATTTTTATTAATAAAATTTATCTAGTTTTATTTTAATATAATCTCCCATTGATGCCAAAAAATTCTTATTATGAGAATTTCTTTTCCCAGAAAAAAGACTAGGCCAAAAGACCTAGTCTTTCTATCTTCTAATTATCCAAGTATCTTAGTAACAACTCCTGCTCCTACTGTTCTTCCACCTTCACGAATAGCAAATCTTAGTCCTTCTTCCATAGCTATTGGAGTTATTAACTCTATAGTAAACTTAGCATTGTCTCCTGGCATTACCATTTCTACACCTTCTGGTAATTGGATATCTCCTGTTACGTCTGTTGTTCTAAAGTAGAATTGTGGTCTATATCCATTGAAGAATGG
>JGI24714J26587_10001683_pt1 | contig 15265 bp, 9 predicted proteins | sample BioPla4DNA2_FD_26587 | JGI IMG/M metagenome (IMG submission 26587)
TTTTTTGTAGAAAAAAGGGTTGGTAAGAGTTCTGGTGGAAGGCCTCCAATATTGTTAGATATTAACAGAGAAAACTGTTTTTCTGTTGGAATAGAGGTGGGTGAGTCACATATAGATGCAGTTCTTTTGAATTTAGTTAACGAGATAATAGAGAGTAACAGTAAAAGATTTTCAAATCATTTAAGCCCTGATGCGTTAGCTGACGATATTAAAAACATGATTGATGAACTTATTGTTAAGGCACAAATCTCTGAAGAAGATATTATCAGTGTGGGATTGGGGTTACCTGGGATTGTGGGTGCTAATCAGAAGAGGTTGTTGTTATCTCCTAATTTAAAGTGGGAAAATGTTGAGATGGCAAGTTTACTTGAAAGTAAGCTGAACAAACCTGTTTTTTTAGACAATGGAGCAAATTTAATGACTTTTGCTGAGTATCACTTTAACAAATTACCTTCAAATGCTATGGTATTGGGAATTATTGTAGGAAGGGGTATAGGAACTGGGTTAGTTGTTAAAGAAAGTATTTTTAGGGGAGTAAANGGGGCTGCNTTAGAGGCAGGACATTCTGTAATAAANACAGATGGACCGTTGTGTAGTTGTGGAAGGCGAGGTTGTGCCGAAGCGCTTGCTTCGTTACCTCGACTAATTGAGTCATATAACAAACAAAGTAAAAGCAAAAAAATAGATAATGTCAGAGAATTAAATGAGTTATTTTTGAAAAAAGATAAATTGGCAGTTGAGTTAATAAACGAAGAAGCGTATTATCTTTCTGTTTTATCTGCAAACCTAGCAAACATTTTCAATCCTTCACACATTATTATTGGTGGAGAGATTTCTCCAATCTTACCTCTTATGATTAAAACAATAAAAACTTCATTTTTAGATCAAGTGTTAACTACTAACAGATGTGAACTGTTGACTTCGCAATTAAATGAAAAGAGTATAGCCTATGGAGCAGCNATAATGGCTATAGAAAAGGAGATTGAGGGTTATATTTAGCAAAAATGCATGAATTTTAGCTTTGAAGTGGTTTGAAGTGAAAAAGAAAAACTATCGTTAAAGGAGGAGTTGTTATGAAGAAGTGGTATAAAGCTGGTTTAATGGTGTTAATNGTTTTAAGTCTATTCTCTCTGATTGGATTTGGTGCAACTGATAAGTCTAAGTTAAGTGGGAANATTGTGTATGCTGTTCGAAGCTTTGATGTTGAGACTGAACAAAAATTTGTGGAAGAGTTCAACAAGGTATACCCTAATATAAAAGTGCAGATTGTAAGTTTTGACGGAGATTTGAACGAGTATCTCAGTGCTCAAGCTGCAGCTAAAACACTGCCAGATGTTGTGTATGGATGGGAAAATTTGAACTATCCTATCTCTCAAGGTTGGTTGTACCCCTTAGATGAGTTTTTGGAAAAGGATGAAGAGATTAAGAACGTAGATGCAAATCTTCTTGAGAGATATAAATTTAACGGAAAGACTTATGCACTTCCAACTAACTTACAGTTCAGTGCTGTTATGGTTAATTTAGATTTAGTTGAACAACTAAATATGGATCCTCCATCATACGAATGGACTGTTGATGAGTTTAGAGAATATCTTATTAATGCAACAACAAATGTATACTCTGGAATAAACCATTTGTGGGGTTTTGAGGAAGTTATGACAGGTATGTTCAGTAAGACTTTACATCAATTGGCTTATGACCCAATAGACCGTAAGTTTAAGTTTACTGAAGGCAGCTGGGTTAAAGCAATAAACTTTCAAAAAAGTCTTAAATCTGTTCCAGGACTAGTTTCAGATGACCTTAAAAATGATGAAATAAGAAATGCTGGAGGGCTTGATGATTATCAGAAGAAATTTGGTAAAGATGCAGACGCTCTAAGAGAAGGTAAAGTGTTGATGGGTTTTCATGGAACTTGGGATTTAAGCTGGATTAGAACGATGAACTATATGTATGATATGTATCCACTGCCACAAGATCCTAATGTTGGTTATAGAGAAGCATTACATGCTGATCATGCTTTTATGATGTCTACAACTAAGTATCCTGAGGCTGCTTTTGAGTTTCTTAAGTGGAGATCATACGGCAGAGACGGAGTTTTGACAAGATTGAATATCATGAAAAATAAAACTGATGCTGCTGGTAACTTAACCCCTGATTTTATAATTCCTGCAACTAACGATCCAGAGGTTGTCAAATTTTTTAAATCATTAGATTTTGTTCCTGAAGGCGTAAAGTTTATGTACGACAATGTTGATAAAGCGTTTTGGGCAGATTTCTATAAGATAGTTCCAGATTGGAGTAAGGCGCTTGATGAAGTAATTATTCCAAAGAGCGAAGAAGTAAGACAAGGTAAGGTTGAAGCTGCCGCTATAGCTGCTGAACTTGAAACCAGAGCTAACCAAATAATTCAAAATGCTTGGAAAACTTTTGATTCACAGATTGCTGAGGTTCAAAAGAGTTCTAAATAATTAAGTTGACAGTTAGTTTTGATTGTTTTTGTTTACTTTTTGGTACTTTAGGGATTCACCCTAAAGTACCTTTTATAAAATAAGTAATTTTTGTAATTATACAGAGATACAGTGGAGGTCTTTTAAACTATGTTTTCTAGAGCGATAAAATCTATGTTTTTACTATTTATATTTGTCTTTTCATTTGTTTCCGTATTTGCAAGTTCATATGTAGATAAATGGATTTCTTATGATGAAAACAATATCGTTCAAACCATTTTGTTTGAAGATTTTAAAATTCTTTCAGGCTTAGGATTTGAATACACTCCTGAAGGTTTAGTATTACCTATTGATGGGGCTGTTGAGATATCTTTTGATGTGCCTGAAGATGGTTTATATTTAATAGTATTACATTACATGATAGATAGTGACAAGGTTTTAACAAGTAGGATGTCCATGTTTTGGGATAATAACGAGCTAACTGTTCCTCTTCTTGCATTATGGACCGATGAAACAAAGGACTATCCAACAGATAGATATGGAAACGAAGTGGTTCCAAGGCAAGTTATGGTAAAACAATTTCATAGTGAGTACGTGAGAGATTATGGAAGCTTGTCTGCTGCACCTTATGTTTTTGAATTTGAAAAAGGTAGGCAGAATATTAAACTAAGAAATGAATCTCAATCTGTAATATTAAACAGTGTAATACTGTTAAAGTACGAGAAGGTTCAAACTTATGAAGATTATATTTTGCGCATGCCAAATAGTAAGGTTAGTGGAGAGATTGAGCCAATTGAAGCTGAAGGTTACTTAGTTAAGTCTGATTCGTTTATACGACCTGGGAACCAACAAGACCCTTCTTTGCATCCATATGAAACAGTGTCAAGAAAGCTGAATATTATAGACGGAAACTCTTGGGATCAAGTTGGACAAAAGGTTATGTGGGAATTTGATGTACCTGAAGACGGTATTTATTACTTTGCTTTCAGATACTCACAGTCGATTAACGACGGGATTTCTGTGTTTAGAAATGTTTATATAGACGGTGAAATAATATTTTCTGAATTGATGAGTTATATGTTCCCGTACACTGGGTTACGGTACAAGAATGTATTTCTAGAAGAAAAAAATAGTGGAGAACCATTTGGGATATGGTTAAAAAAGGGGACGCATACAATTTCTTTAGAGGTTGATGGAACTCCTTTAGACGATGTTATTAACGAACTTAGAAATTTAATCTTTGAAATTAATCAATCAGGACTAGAGATAAAAAAACTTACGGGCGGAGTTGTTGATAAAAACAGGAAATGGGATATACAACTATATTTACCAGATATTGTTGAAAGGTTTGAAGGTTGGGCAAATGAATTAGATGATATATACGATGAGATTGAGGCATTTTTTGGTCAGACTCCTGCTTCAATAATTAATCTTAAGATTGCTGCCAAAAATATAAGAGACCTTGCAAAAGAACCCGATAAAATACCGATTAGGTTGAATAAACTGAGTGAAGGTTTTTCTTCAGCGTCTAACTTGATTTCTGAAACGATCGATGTACTCTCAACTCAACCGTTAAATCTGGATAGAATTTATGTATTAAACTCACCAGTCTTACCAGATGATGAAGTAGGTTTTTTAACTAGGTTTATGGAAGGTTTAAAACGCTTTGTTTTTTCTTTCTTTCCACAGAATAAAGAGTATATGGCTGTAAGTGACAAGAAATCTGATGAGCTTTTGGTTTGGGTTAATAGGCCAATACAATACGTTGAAATGCTTCAACAAATGACAGACTCTGATTTTACTTCAAAAACAGGCATAAGTGTGAGGTTTTCTGTTATGCCTAACGAACAAAAACTAATACTAGCAAACGCCGCAAATATAAGTCCTGATTTAGCTTTGGGAATAAGTAATTACATTCCGTATGATTTAGCTATCAGAGGGGCAGTGTATGATTTAACGGAGTTTGACGATTTTTGGGAATATATAGGGAAAGAGTACAATCTGGAGACTTTGATCCCCTTTTATGTAGATGGAAAGGTTTATGGAGTTACGGAAACTCAGGATTTTTATGTCCTGTTTTATAGGAAGGATATATTAGAAAGTTTGAACTTAGAAGTGCCTCAAACCTGGGATGAAGTACAGATAGCGATGTCAACTCTTTATAGAAATTCTATGAATTTTTATTTGCCAATGGCAGGATGGACAGGTTTAAAGCCTTTTTACACTACTGTTCCATTTATCTATCAAAGTGGAGGTAGGTTGTATACAGACGATGGTTTAAGAACGGCTATAAACGAAGAAAATGCAATTAAAGGTTTTGAAATTATGACGAAGCTTTTTACTATTTATAGTGTCTCTCAGAGTGTTCCCAATTTTTATAACGAGTTTAGATATGGAAGGATTCCTATGGGTGTATCTAACTTTACAACTTATGTAATGCTTATGACTGCTGCGCCTGAAATAGCAAGTCAGTGGGACATAGCTTTATCTCCAGGGGTTAAAGATGAAAATGGTGAAATCTTAAGATACCAAGTTGGTAGTGACAGGGCAGATGTGCTATTTTCTAACAGTACCAAAAAAGAAGAGGCTTGGGAGTTTCTGAAGTGGTGGCTTTCAAAGGATACCCAAGTGGAGTATGCATACAGGATGCAGACTAGATATGGGCCTGAATATATGTGGAACACAGCTAACATGGCTGCATTTGAGGAGTTATCTTTCCCTGATAATCATAAAAAGGTTATTTTAGAGCAATGGAATTGGATAAAGGAAATCCCAAGACACCCTGCGGGATATATGTTAGAGCGAGAGATAAGTAACGCATGGACGGATGTTGTCATGAACGGAGAGGGAATCAGAATAGCTGTCGATAAGGCTGCGATTACTATAAATAGGGAGATAATCCGAAAGATGGAGGAATTTGGCTATATCGAAGATGGGAAAGTAGTTAAAACTTATCAGATTCCTTCAATTGAAAATATTAAGGCTGAGGTGGAAAAGAGTAAATGAAAGTAAAACAGAAGTTTATTAATCGAAATTCTCATTGGGTTTTACTATCGCCTTATATAATATTGTTTTGTCTTTTTATACTAATACCAGTAATTAGTGCAGTTGTACTATCTTTTACCTACTTTAATGCAGTACAATCACCTAAATTTATTGGCTTAAAAAACTACATTTCATTACTAACGCAAGATACTGTGTTTATGCAAAAGGTTCTTCCAAACACTATAAAATATGCACTAATTGTTGGGCCTGGTGGTTATATTCTTTCGTTTATCTTTGCGTGGATGCTTGCACAGATACCAAAGATACCAAGAACAATTATTGCAATACTCATTTATCTTCCTTCTATGACATCAGGAGTTATGATGAGTACGATTTGGAGCATCATTTTTTCTGGTAACCAGCTTGGATATTTAAATAGTTTTTTGATAGAAATTGGTATGATCACAGAGCCAATTCAATGGTTACAGTCTCCAGAGTATTTGATGACAATTGTCATTATTGTTGCTCTTTGGAGTAGTATGGGGGTAGGATTTTTGGCTATGCTTGCTGGGGTGTTAAATGTAAATGAAGAGTTGTACGATGCTGCATATATTGATGGTGTAAGTAATAGGTTCCAGGAAATTATTTATGTGACTATTCCTTCTATGAAACCTCAGATGCTTTTTGGCGCGGTAATGGCAATTGTTAACACTTTTACAACAAGTGGTTTGGGTGTTGCATTATCTGGGTCAAATCCCACTCCTCAATACGCTGCTCAATTGATAGTTAATCATATAGAAGATTATGGGTTTATCAGGTATGAGATGGGATATGCTGCTGCGGCTTCTGTTGTTCTTTTAGTTATTGTTTGGATAGCTTCTAGATTTTCTTGGAGTTTGTTTGGGGAAAAGGATTGAAGATTGAGGTGATTGTTAATGGCAAGTTTGAAATCTAGACGTATAAACCCTGATAAATTTCATAAAAGTCAGTTGAAGTTTTATGCAATTTTGATACCTGTGAGTGCTTTTATGGTTTTACCTATTCTATTTATAATATTTCATGCATTTAAACCGATAGACGAACTTTTTGCTTATCCTCCACGATTTTTTACCACAAGACCTACTTTGGATAATTTCAAACGATTGTTCACTGCAACAACTGAGTCTAACGTACCTGTCTCAAGGTATCTTTTTAACAGCATTGTTTCTACGTTGTTTACAGTGTTGTTTACACTTTGGGTAACGGCGTCTGCTGGGTATGTGCTTTCAAAGAAGAATTTTAAGGGAAAGGATACCTTGTTTACAATAAACACGCTGGCTCTCATGTTTGTTCCTGTTGCTGTTAGTATTCCAAGATTTTTGGTTATCGTTAAACTTGGACTCATAGATAATTTTTTTGCTCATATTCTTCCTTTATTGGCTATGCCTGTTGGGCTTTTTTTGGTTAAGCAGTTTATAGATCAGATCCCTGATTCATTAATCGAGGCTGCAAAGATTGACGGGGCTTCAGATTACTATATTTTGATGAAGATAATTATCCCACTTATAAAACCGGCATTGTCAACGGTTGCAATACTTGCTTTTCAAACATCTTGGAATAGTATTGAATCGTCTGCCATGTTTATTAACGATGAGTCTTTAAAAACTTTTGCATTTTACATGAATACGCTTGTTTCAACTACAGGGAATACTGTTGCTGGTCAAGGAATGGCTGCGGCGGCTTCTTTGATCATGTTTTTACCGAATCTTATTCTTTTCATAATTCTTCAGTCAAGAGTTATGGACACAATGATGTATTCGGGTCTTAAATAATTTCCTGACGTTTTGGAGGATATTATATGATTACACGAAAATCTTATATTCATTTTGTAATATTGATTTTTATTTTAATATTAACAATTTCTTCTCTTTCGTTTGCAGAGATAAGCAATGAGAACGCTACTGCTTATTCCTACACTATATCAGAAGATGGCGTTTGGGTAAGAACGCAAGATGCTTACCTAGTTGGAAACATACTTTTCAAAGACTTGAATCTAAAGTCTCCTGAAGACATATTCATAAGAAACGAGAAGATTTATATAGCTGAAGCCGGAAATGGTCAGATTATAATTGTGGATATTAACAACACTAATAACATCAATTACGTTGGAAAAGGTATATTAAACATGCCTACGGGTGTTTTTGTCGATGAAAAAGGCAGAATTTTGGTGGCAGATTATGGGCTTGGTGAAGTAGTAATGTTTGATTCAAATGGAGAACTACTTAGGAGATATAAAAGGCCAGAATCTATCGTCTTTGGTCAGAAGGCTAATTACAATCCACGAAAAGTTGTCAGTGATAAGATGGGAAATATTTATATCGTTAGTGAAGGAACTTATGACGGAATAATTCAATTGTCTGAAGACGGTGAGTTTTTAGGGTATTTTGGGGCGAATATAACTTATCTTTCTTTTGGTGAAGCGTTGTTAAACCTTATTTTTACAAAAGAGCAGCAAGCTCAATTGTTCAACATAATTCCAAAAACCTTTTACAATTTAGCTATTGACGATGAAGGGTTGATATACACAATAACACAAGGTGTTGGAAGAAACGCAATAAAAAAGCATAACGTTTCAGGGAACAATATATTAAAGCAGGCTAACAGAATGATTAGCGAGCCTAACTTTGTTGACATAACTGTAGGTAATTACAATCAGATTTATGCTTTAACAGAAACGGGTTTGATTTATGAGTATGACTCCGAAGGTAATTTGATATATTCTTTCGGAGGAAGAGCAATCAGTACAGAACGAAACGGTTTTTTCACTGTGCCTGTTGGTATAGCGGTTGATCAAAATGACAATGTTTATGTTTTAGATAAAGAACGTGGTATTGTCCATGTTTTTTATCCTACGGCGATTACAAATATGACACACGAAGCGATTAGTTTGTATGAAAAAGGTAAGTATATTGAAAGTATGTCGTACTGGCAAGAAATATTAAAGTTAAGCGGCCGATCAAGAATAGCTCATAACGGTTTAGGAAAGGCTTATTTTCAGTCTCAAGACTATGAGAAGGCTGCTGAACATTTTAAAATAGCTAATAACAAAATTGATTATTCTGAGGCTTATTGGGAAATAAGAAACTTATGGCTACAGAACAATATAGCAACTATTTTAATTGTTGTATTCTTAGTGTGGGTTTTGTGGCAAATTGTTAAGCTATTAGATAAAAAATATGGGATTTTGAACGTTTTTAGAAACTTTTTTAGAAAAACTAAAGAAGTTAAACTTGTTTCTGATGTGTTATATATGGGAAGATTCATGCTTCATCCTATTGATAGTTCGTATGATATTAAACATGGAAAAAAGGCATCAGTAATGTCAGCCACTTTAGTATATGTATTAGCTTTTATTGCTTTTGTGCTTGATTATTTGTTTAAGGGTTTTATATTCAATCCAAGAGATTTCAGAGAGGTTTCTTATCTGTATGTGATTATGATTTTCGGTCTACCTTTAGCACTGTGGGTGGTATCTAACTATCTTGTTAGTACACTGAATGATGGAGAGGGTAAGTTTAGGGATGTATACTGCACAACATCTTATGCATTAGCCCCACTTGTGCTTTTTATGCCTATTGTTACATTACTTTCTTATGTAATAACGTTGAACGAGGGGTTCATTATTCAATTTGCTAGTGTGGCAATTTGGGTTTGGTGTGGGGTGTTGATCTTCGTTTCGCTTAAAGAAATTCATAATTTTTCTGTTGGTGGGGTTATTAAAAATATATTGTTAACGTTATTTTTGATGTTCATTTTTGTAATAGCTTATTTTATTGTATATATGCTAGGAAGTGAGACGTTCAACTTTATTTACACTTTGGTGAAGGAGGCTGCTTATCGAATTGGATAAACGATTATTTGCATCTTTAGTAGTTGTTCTTAATTTGTTACTTCTTATGAATAGTGTCTTTTCTCAAACACAATCTCTGGATACTTTTTCTACTTTAGAAGAAGAAATTATTCTTTTGGAAAGAAATGAGATTTCAAATATTGGGTCTAATAGGTATACAAAGCCAGAGAAAGGTCAAGTTTTTGTAATTAATAGAATGGATCTTGATGGGTATGAAAAGATTCTAGAAGATGATTATATAGAAGTATATTACTGGGATAAAAATGCTTCGATTAGAGTTCTCAACAAAGTAAATGGGTATATATGGGGTGGACTACCCTCAGAAAAGCCTTCTGATATGAACGTTACGTGGTCAGGAATAGGAAATTCTTTGGTGAGTATTGATTATTATGATCAGGCTGGAATAGAAAGAAAAACTAGTATTGCAGCTAACAATGTTAAGAGGGAATACGTGGTTAACGGTAATACTATCTTTTTTTCTGTTAATTTTACTCAACTTGGTATAAGCTTTGATTTTAGTGTTGAACTCAATGATGGTTCGTTAATTTTTAGGTTAGATTCTGACAGTATCCAAGAAACAGGAAAGTATATGCTAGGATCGGTGTATTTCGTTCCATTTTTTGGTTCTGTTAGGGCAGATGAGATAGATGGTTATATTTTTATTCCTGATGGTCCTGGTGCTTTAATTAGATTTGATAAGCCTTTTAAATATTTGTCTAACTTTGAAAAAAGGGTGTATGGAAAAGATTTTGCTATAGACCACCTTTTTGAAGTTAACGATCTTAAAGTAAGTAGACCTAATGATTTTGCTACAGAAGAAAAGAGTGTATTAATGCCAATTTTTGGAGTTGTGCATGGGCCAAAACAAAACGGACTTTTTGCGCGCATCACTTCTGGAGAGGAATATGCTGCTATAGTTGCAACACCAGCAGGAGTTTTAACGAATTATAATTGGGTTTCTGCTAAGTTTATTTACAGACAAAAATATTTGCAACCGACAACAAGGAGTGGAGCAGGGGTTCAAATCGTACAGCAAAATAGGAATCATTTTGATCCAGAGATAAGATATTACTTTTTAAGTGGTGATGACGCAGATTATGTGGGAATGGCTAAGGTATATAGAAATATGCTGTACAAAGAAGGCGTGCTAGCAAGGCAAGAAAGAATTGACAGTCAAATACCTTTAAAGATAGGAATTTTAGGTAGCGACATCGAAAAAGGTTTTATTTTCAACAGTTTGAAGGTGATTACTTCTTTGAAACAGGCTGAAGAAATTGTTACCAGTCTAAATAGTGAAGGTATTTCAAATCTAACAGTTGTCATGAAAGGTTGGCAAGAAGGTGGACTAAACGGTTCAAAGGCGTCAAAATTTGCTTTCGAGGAAAAGTTAGGAGAAAAAGATGCTTTTTTGGAATTTTCAGACTTTGTTGATCAACAGGGCGGAAGGTTTTATTTCTATGAAAACCCCGTTGCTGTGAATCAATTCCAAATAGATTTGCGTAAAGAGGGAGGACATTCACTTTCTCAAGATTTAATAAAAATACAAAGGGATAATGATTATATATGGATTAAAGACACTTATCTAGTAAAAATAAATTTGGTTGCAGATTATTTAGAAAATAAAGCCAAACTGTATAAGTCTAATGGTATGAAAAATATGGCAGTTGATGAAGTTGGTTTTAAATTGTACGCAGAAAATCAAAGAGGAGATGTTGTAACAAGAGATCAGGCAAGAGTAATGCTTGAAGAAACAGCCGAAAATATTGTAAATAACTTAGAAAATCTGGCTTTATATACCCCAAATCAGTATTTTTGGAGGTATAGTTCTGAAATCTTTCACCTTCCTATGGTGAATTCACAATACATCTATGAGACAGACACCGTCCCTTTTATTCAAATAGTTTTGAAAGGAAGTATAGATTATTATGCACCATATTCTAATATGGGGTTTTATTCACCAACAGATATATTAAGACTTATTGAATATGGGGCTTATCCCTCTTTCGTTTTAACAGCTTTAACTAACGACGAATTGAAATATACAGCTATCTCTGATTCGTATTATTCAACATATTATGAACATTGGTTAGATGTGATTGTAAGTACGTATAATACGATAAATAATGTTTTATCTAAATTTGAAGGAAAGCAGATAGTAGATAGAACAGTATTAAAAGAAGGCGTTGTAAAGGTTGATTATGATGGAGATGTATCTATTATTGTTAATTATACAAACTATGATTATTTCTTTGAAAATTATGTAGTCCCAGCTCTAGGATATTTGATAGTTTAATTAAATATTGATTTAAGGGTCGTAGAGGCGACCTACACGTCTAAATAATGGTTTAAAATAGCAAATACAATCTATTTGCCTACCTAAATCAAAAAAGTAGGTACAAGAGCAAAACCCTTAAGGCCCTGCGGCATGAACATTTTACCTTTATCATCAGGAGTTGATTGAAATTGAAAAACTCAAAAAAAGAAAAGTCTTTTGTTAGTAAACTAACAATACATCAAAAGTCTGCAATTAGAGGCTATATGTTTTTACTACCGTGGATTATAGGATTTATAGTTTTTACAGCTTTTCCATTTTTTTATTCAATTTACTTGAGTATGAGTAGGGTAACTATTACCCCTACAGGCATAGTTACTCAATGGAATGGTTTTAACAATTATTGGGATATTTTTACAAAAGATGTGGATTTTTTGCCTGCTTTAACAGATAGCATTGTTTTTGTTGGGCTTTCAACGCCACTTATAATCGTAGCTTCTTTACTTATAGCGTTAATGCTTAATAAACAGTTCAAAGGAAGAACTGTTTTTAGAGCAATTTATTTTTTACCTGTAATTATTATGAGCGGACCAGTTTTAAGTGAACTTTTAGCTAACAAGGCTGTAAATATAATTCAACCAACCAAATTTGCTATCTATGAATTTTTTAGATCGTTACCTCTAAATTTGGGTGCGCCAATTCTTTATCTATTCGATAAGATAATCATTATACTATGGTTTTCGGGTGTACAGATTTTGATATTTCTAGCAGGAATTCAAAAGATTGATAAAGCATTATACGAAGCGGCGCAAATTGATGGAGCTTCTTCGTGGGTGATTTTTTGGAAGATAACTTTACCGCAAATAAGGCCTTTGATACTAGTAAATGCTATTTATACAATAGTTGATTTAGCAACGTTTCCTACCAACGCAATAAATGTAGAGATTTCTTCTAAAATGTTTCAAACAGGAAGGGTGTATAGCTATTCTGCAGCAATGTCATGGATTTATTCGTTGATAATTCTAGCTATTTTAGGTGTGGCATTTTTAATTTTGAGAGAAAGGAAGAATTAGCCATGAACAAACGATTAAAAGAGAATATTTTTAAAGCTTTTATTATTTTATTACTTTTAATAATAGGATTTGCATATCTGTATCCTTTGGCTTTTATGATCTCTACAAGTTTTATGGATGTAGATGACCTTGTTAATCCAACTGTTCAATGGATACCATCAAAACTATATCTCGACAACTTTAAAATAGCCTCAAAGGTTCTAGACGTTAAAAACTCTTTGCTTAACTCTATTATTATGGCAGGAGTACCAGCTATACTTCAAACTATTTCTAGTGCATTAATTGGCTATGGTTTTGCAAGATATGAATTTCCTTTAAAAAAGCTTTGGTTCGCTTTGCTATTGTTTACATTCTTATTGCCTGTACAAGTGACTTTAATACCAAAATACATAATGTTTAGTAGTTATGGCATGATAAATACACCTTTCCCTTCCTTTCTTCCAGCTTTGTTCGGGCAGGGAATTAGAAGCGCAATTTTTATACTAATTTTCTATCAATTTTTTAGTTCTTATCCAAAATCCATAGACGAGGCTGCTCAGATTGATGGTGCCGGGCATTTTACAATATTCATGAAAATAGCTATCCCCATGTCTATACCAGCAATCGTTGTCTCACTACTATTTTCCTTTGTTTGGTATTGGAATGAGACATATCTTTCAGGATTGTTTTTCGGTAATGCAATTCAGACTTTACCTATGAAACTTCAATCGTTTGTCGATGCTTATTCAAGAATGTATCCAGTGAGCGACGCGAGCTTAGCAAATAGATTAAACGAAGGAATAAGAATGGCTGCAACTTTGATAACTATCATACCGTTGCTTATATTATATGCACTTTTACAGAAACAGTTCGTCGAAAGTATAGATAGAACCGGGATAACAGGAGAATAAAATTAATTTTAAATGGGTTCAAGGGCGAAGCCCTCACTCCTCCTTGGTGACAGTTACCAAGGAATGTAAATATAAAAATGTTTTGAATTTAAATGAGTTCAAGGGGCGAAGCCCCCACCCCTCCTTGGTAGTAGTTACCAAGGAAGTCAAAATTCTCTTTTCAAGGAGGCATAATACAGTGAAAAAAAGGGGGAATTTAAGGCATAACTTTTTAATTTTTCTCTCAATTATTTTAGCAACAAGTTGTTCATTATATGGAGGTGATGGTACTACAATGAATTACCGAATCAACGGAGATGTGGAAGTCTGGTTAACGACATCTAACCAAAAAAATCTTTTATCGCAACAACCAGTTATATCAGCCTTTGAAAAATCTAATAAAATTGATGAATCAGTCACACAAATTGAAGTAAATCCTGAGATCACTTATCAAGAAATGGATGGATTTGGGGCTTCTTTAACAGATGCTTCTGCGTGGCTTATTTACAACATTTTAGATGAAAAACAGCAAAAAGAGCTAATGTACGAGCTTTTTAGTTCAGAAAATGGGATAGGAATATCCTTTTTACGTCAACCGATGGGGGCTAGTGATTTCGCTCTTAAAATGTATACTTATGATGATGTTCCCCAAGGTGAGGAAGATTTTGAACTAAAATATTTCAGCATCGATCATGATAAAGAGTACATAATACCATTGATAAAAAAAGCTATTGAGATAAATCCAGATTTAAAAGTTATGGCATCTCCTTGGAGTCCTCCAGCCTGGATGAAAACATCTCGAAGCCTTATCGGTGGATCGTTACGCGAAGAATGCTATGATGTTTATGCAAGGTATTTTGTAGAATTTATTAAAGCCTATGAGAAGGAAGGTATCCCTATATATGCAATAACCGTACAAAATGAGCCATTATACGTTCCTAAAGAATATCCTGGAATGTTCATGTCTCCTGAAGCTCAAGCTATATTTATAAACGAATATCTAGGGCCCCTATTTNAAAAAGAAAACATTGATACTTTGATCCTTTGTTATGATCACAATTGGGATAATATAGAGTATCCNGAGATTGTTTTAAAGAAGGCTGGAAAGTATGTCGCAGGAACTGCGTGGCACGTTTATGGTGGAGATCATTCTGCAATGACAAAGATAAAAGAGAAATTTCCTGATAAGGAAGCTTGGCTAACAGAAGCTTCTGGTGGCGAGTGGGTACCCCCGTTTTTTGACGCTTTTGCTGATCAAATGACACATATAATCCGAGGAACTAGAAATTTTGCGAAAAGTATTGTCTGGTGGAACATGGCTCTAGATCAAAATAATGGTCCCACAGTACTTAAACATAGTACATGTAGAGGTATTGTAACAATTGATACAGACAAAAAAGATATAACCTACAACGTTGATTATTATACAATGGGTCATATTAGTAAGTTTGTTCAACCTGGAGCGTATCGGATAGAATCTACAAATATTCAGAGCATAATTGAAACAACAGCTTTTAAAAATCCTGATAATTCAATAGTACTAATTGTGTACAACAGGACAAATAACAACAAAAAATTATCTATAACATATGGAGATTCTGAATTTAATTACACACTTAGAGGAAAATCAGCAGTTACTTTTATATGGAACAACTAAAACTCAGTAAAAACACAAATACTATTACAAACAAGGATGTGAAAAAAGTGGAAAGAGACATAAAAAGTCTAAT
>JGI24714J26587_10001697_pt1 | contig 15233 bp, 6 predicted proteins | sample BioPla4DNA2_FD_26587 | JGI IMG/M metagenome (IMG submission 26587)
TTTTTGAATTAAAAGAGGGAGGCAAACCTCTAAATCATAAAGGCTTTTCTACTAGTACAAACAACAGAAAGGTCGAGAAATACCTTAACCGAACACGAATGAGCAGTGTATAGAAAGAAAACGCATACAAATATTGGTAATTTATTTGGCTGGATTTATGGTGAGTGCCCTGAAGAGGTCAAAAAGGAGATATGGAACCAATATTCAGAAAATAACAAGAGCTATTTGGGGAAGAGATGGTGATATTTGAGTAACGGAAAAGTGAAGGGTCAAGCTATGTCGAATAACTGGAGGTTTTAAGTTTCAATACACGCCTCACTATTCGCTTTACCGAGTTAAGAATTTTATTGTCAACCTGCTGGACTTTCTGCGAATGTAGGAATAAAGACTTTTGGTACTTTTCAATGTTTGTAAAAGTGAGGTGATGGAAGTGAAAATTATTCGAGATTTAGTCCATGGATATATAGAAGTCGATGATTTAGAGATGAAAATCATCGACACCCCAAATTTTCAAAGACTTAAAGATATTCGCCAACTAACTTGCCAACAAGCATACCCGTCCGCAAATCACACAAGATTTGAACATTCTCTTGGTGTATTACATTTAGCAAAAAAAGCACTTCATAGTCTATGGCCACAGCTCAACAATAGATATAAATTAAATGTAGAAAGATTTAAAGAGATGTTACTTCATTTACGTCTTGCGGCATTGCTTCATGACGTAGGTCATGCTCCATATTCCCATTTAGGTGAAAAATATTTCAGGGTACCCGAAATAAAGGAAAAGATAGGTGACTTAATAAAGAAATACAGCCTTTCTTTTGATGAAAGTATTTTTAACAAAGGCTCTCCCCATGAACTAATGTCATGTTTCGTAATACTTGATAAATATCTTTCTATTATTGAAAAGTCAACTCCCCAAAAAGTCGATTTTGAATTAATATGTAGAGCGATTGTAGGAGCAAAATATTCAAATAGAGAAGACAAGTGGATTCAAAATATAATAATCGAGCTTTTGAATTCAGATACTATTGATATAGATAAACTTGATTATCTTATGAGAGATTCATTGATGACCGGTGTAACGGTGCCTGAGATTGATACCACTCGTTTATTTTTAAATATTACGATACATCCACAGATAAAAAGCGTTACATTTAATAGTAAGGCAATACCAGTCATTCAAAATATTATTGATGCAAGAGATTCTTTGTACCTATGGGTATATAATCATCATATAGCTGTATACATGGACTTCGTCACTGAATTTTATATTAAACATATGGCAGCAAACTTTGAAGCTCGGAATAAATATAAAGATAAAATAGATTTATATAAATTATTTTCATGCCATGCTATAAGTGACCTATTAGTTTCTGATTCAGATTTAAGAAGTGTACTGAAAAACTCGATTGAACTTTCGCATGAAGAAAAGAGTAAATACACAGTTAATATTATCCCTCAACTATTTTATAGGCATTTTTTAAAACCATTGTGGAAAACAATATATGAGTACAGAGAGTTTATGTTAAGTTATTTGCGCGACAGTCGGCTGAGAAAAGAGTTTGAGCGGAAAATGTGCCAAGAAGATATTACATATAGACGTTATGTCGCAAAACAGATAATAAAAGAATGCAATTTAAATCTTGGACAAATTTTTATAGTTCCGAGATCAAATAAATTTTATTCATTAGATCCAGAAAAGAATATATTTCATGTTTTTGTTGGGTCAGGGGACAGAGATATTAGAGAGTTACTACCTCAGAAAGATTTTAGAGAGTTGTATCAAAATGTAAGTTTTTATGTTTTTGGTGTGCAAGATAAGTTAGATTTAATTAAAGATAAACTAGTGGAAATAATGAAAAAGCCACTACCTGATAAGGAGAAATTGTTACAAGATGCTACAGAATTAAAATGGTTTAGATATAAATGAATCTAGCTTCCCATAACAGGGTAACTGTATCACGATAATTCCTAAGTATCAAGCAACTATGCAGACCATTAAGTTAGTCGAAAGATAAGACGAGGAACTATCGTTTTCTGTTGTAGAGTTAGCATGAGTGGTTGTTCTTGAATGTCTTAGTTCATGTTTTGCACTATTCATTGTCAGTAAATTCAGTGACTTTTTATGGAGGGGGAATATGATAAAACACAACAAAGACATATTCAACCCTTGGGTAATGCGAGCTGCATGGCAAAAAGTCCAATCATGGTATATGCAAGGTGATTGGTATGATCCTGCAGAAATGTTAGCTTGGAAAGCAGACCCATGGAGGAAGCTTTCAAAACTTGCTAATGAACTTAGCGCAGGAACCTATCAACCAGACCCTTATCCGTTGATACCATATCCAAAAAAAGGAAACAAGACCCGACACTTCACGATGGTATCAGTTGAAGATCAAGTTGCATTTGCCACATATCTTGTTTTATTGGGGCCGTTTTTAGAATCACGCATGCCCAATATCTCTTTTGGCAATCGCTTAGCAAGGCATAAAGTACAGCGTTGGGAAAAAACTGAAGTTGGTCTGAGGAATCGATGGTACCGAATGCCCTTTTCATTAAGCTATAAGCGTGTTTATGAGCCATTCAGTTCAAGTTATGGCTTGTTTCGCAGATTGTTACAATGGATTACAAACAGAGCTTTTTTCGAAGATGGGTGCTGTGAATTTGAGGCTATTAATGATTATATCGCAGCACACAATACCTTTCTACCATATTGTAATCACACTTGGAAAAACACAAAAAATACGGAGAAGCTCTATTATTTGCGCCTAGATCTTTCCTTAGCATATCCATCTGTTAAAAGAGATAAATTGCGACTTAATATTAGGAAATTATTAAAAGATGACATTCAATTCGGACTGAAACATAGTTGGGGAATGCCTAGTTTCCCCAGCTTGATATATAATGAACAAGACGATGTTTTGGAACCTGAAAAAGAAATGTTTGGCTCTCACCCATGGCACATTTTAAAAGACGATGAGGAATTACGGCTTGATTTAGCAAATAAACTGATGGATCTTTTAGATAATGTAGTATATTGCCGTTGGGAAGAACCTAGTTTTTACGAACAATCAGATCTCATTTTTAAGGATGGCGTCCTACCAGAGGAATTTCAAGGGCATAATGAGTACGCTGATACATGGGGGCTGTGGAGACCAGATGATCCTGTACATGAAATGGATATTGAAGCAGACAAGTATGGTCTTCCTACAGGCAATATCATTTCAGGACTATTAATGAATGTAGCTTTAACTGAAGTAGATTTAGTCTTATGTAAGCTATATGAAAAGTCACAAGATGGGAAAAAAGTCGTCTACCTTCGCTTTGTTGATGATTTAATTTTACTTTCCGAAGACTGGAATGCTTTAGGAGAAGCAGTTGTAGTATTAGTTGATAAAATAAAAAAAGAACATAAATTTAAAATAAACACAAAGAAAGTTAGGCCAGATGTAAATATCATACAAAATCTGCTTGAAGATTTTTGTTGTTCAAAAGCTCCTATTGATGAGAAAGAGTTTTTAGCAAAATGGGGAAAAATTGAGTCTTTACTTAGTCGAGATGACTATATTAATCGAGGCAATGTTGATATTTTTACAACGAAAATTGTTTCTGAGATGAGCGACTTAAATCAGGAAGATATCGATGAACGTTATGGACCTTCTGCAGCTGAAAGAGTCGATTCATTGCTAGGGTTACTCAACAGAAAAGATAGCGATGAAGAAGTAGCTGAAGATGCAAGGGCTAATTTCGCTATAAATAAGTTGGCTCGCTCTACATGGCCCGATAGTGCTGTTAAGCAAGATGACATGATCAGGAGTCACCAAAATATAATCGGCCAAATTTTGATAGGAGCAGAACAAGCATTGCGAAATAATCCCTGGAGAATAAAACTATGGCGTTCTGTTCTCACAATTGTCCTTAGAGCATCGATTGTTGAAAAAACAAAAGCAATCGAAGGATTTAAAAAGTATATCCCTTATCTATTAAGTTGGGATATATACAACTCCGAAGACTTAAGATCACCTGCTGAGATGTGGGAAAGAGAACAAAAAAAAGCATGCATTTTTAAAGATCAAGATATAGAAAAGATAAAAAAAAGAAGATGTGAAAACGAAAGTCTGCGTAGAAGTTTTCACAGAGCTCAATTTTGGCGTGAATGGGCTAAATGTGTTAGGGGATTGAAAGCGGTAGCTAATGGTGATTATAGTCCTTTTTGGTCACAATATTTTACAAAGGAAAAAGCTATTAAGGTTTTAGAGGATTTTGGAGAAATAGAGCAGTGGCTTACTGTAATCTATCAAGTTAGAAACAAAGATCCCAAATCACAATATCATCTATGGTGGTGGGAGTTAGAGGCACTCTCTGATGCAATAATGGCTACTCTTTCCCCAGCAGAGCTTATTGAAATAGCACAAGAACTGGGCGATCCCCGAAAAGGACAGTTCAGAGCGGATAACTCTCCTTTGCGTTTATATCTTGATAGAAAAACCAAAGGAAATGATAAGCTNTCAGCTTTCAACCAAGCTTTACAAACAATCATGGGTTATCAAGGGCTAGAAGAATTAGTTTTTGGCGCAAATGAATGCAGTCAAAAGTTTCTTTGGTTTTCATTAACGCCAACCCATAAAATGGATAAAAAGTATTATCGGTGGATTTTACCCTCTTCTTTTACGGCCAAGGATTGGGCTTCTTTAGTCAGAGTTGGCTTGTGGAATAGATTCGATGAAATTTTCGAAGAGGAAGCGCCATTTTTTTCAGGTGATGGAAAAAAGGGAGATGACATTTGGAATGCATTAATAGCCCTTGATGACTATGCTTGTATCCGCAAGCTTGTCATAGCAAACGGAAAAGTCTTACCCTGGGCTCATTGTGAAGATATATTTTTGGGGAAACTGNTGACAAATAAGGATTCAGTCAAAGGCGATAGTTTGTTTAAATTCATCTATAATGTCGGGTTCGAGAAGGTAGAGCTTTTTAAAGGCGATTCTCTGCCTCCAGATGGTTACCTAGTACAGATGGAATTACCATGGCAACTAGCAATGTTGGTGGTTAAAAATATTACAAAAGAACTTTCTGAAGGGATTATTTCTCCAGATACCCTGATTTTCGCTCCTGGCTGTCTCTCTCTTCTTACTGAGGCGAGGGTAATACTACTAAATCATGGATATGAAACGCATAAATCTAATCAAAGGACTATAAAAGCTATTGAAAAAATGAGAGAGTTATTAGAACGCATCTATGAAAATGCAGAAGACTTAGGATTTCAAGGACTTCGTTCTTTGAAAGACAGCAGAGCTCCTCATCCAATGTTTCTTTTCCCTTATTTAATTTCAAAAGGTCATGAACTGGCATTTTCTTTCAATCGCGCTCTGTTATTGCTGTGGATGATTTCCGGTAGTGAGTATATACTTGATCGACTTTACGAAGTAGCGCCATGGCAGCCCCCACTAGTTGAACGTGATTTCTTAAGAAGTAATTTTTTAATGCCAAAGTGTATTTGGCAATTTATTGATAGAGGCCTTTGCGGTGAAGAATACAATCTAGAAGATAGCGATTTGATAAGAAGGGTTGATAAAAATATTGAAAGAATATCTGTTGTATTCGATGATAACTTGCTTACTGAAAGAGATGGTGTTGTTTGGGATATTGAGGATAATCAAGTAAAAAAAGATGTAAAGCTGGCGAAGGATCTTAAAGTTAGAATTGTGCAGTTGAAAAACGAATTAGATTATTCAAAATGGCTTTATCAATGTAAAAACGAATCTAGTGATAATTTATCTACAGATTACAATTTTCAGATTCACAGGCTGATGAGTGTGGAAGTTGGGGAAAGGCTACACGAGATAAAAATGCATGCTAACCTAAAAAATAAAGAAGCTGATCAGATTGCGGTTTTTCCGGAATGGTCGTTGCCACATAATCAAGTGCCAGTTCTTAAAAGGTTTGTAGAGAAGACAGGTATTGCTATTCTAATTGGCTTGCTTCCCAGTGAAGTACCTAGAGTCGTGCCTGTAACTTCCACTGTCAGAAAGAAGGGAAGCAGATTCCTTACTAATGAAGCTGTTCTCATTATTCCAGAACCAGCTCCTCAAATAGAGATTAAAGAAAGAGCGGAAAGCGTTAGAGAAAGAAGAAGGAGCTTCGTTTTTAGAATCCGCAAGCCCTTTGCAAGTGTTGCTGAGTTAGGACTAATAGATTTTTTAAACAGTTATTCTGAGCATACGCATTGGGATTTTTTGCCTGGACAAGCTTGGACTATATTTTCCTATCCGAATTGGGGAAGATTTTCAGTAGCGATATGCTCAGATATCATAGATACCTACATTTGGGACTGGCTACGAGGTAGGATTCAACATTTATTTGTTGTTGCTCAAAATAAGGATACAGATCTTTTTGATCAATTGAGTTGGGCTCGATCATATGAGCTTTTTTCCAACATTGCAATAGCAAACCATGGTTGTTTTGGTGGCTCTTTAGTATGGACACCAAAACATAGTTTCAAAAAAAGAATATTTTCTACACACGGCTCTGGGGTTGGAACTTCGTTTTCGATTGAATTACCTGTCAGCTCTCTTTTTGATGCTCAAATGACAGGATTGTTTAAAGGAATTAAGCGAGAAGTTAATGAGTGGAGAAAAAAAGTCGGTATAGAAAACGAAATAGAAAAAGGAATGGAAAAAGAATGCGAATCAGAATTTAAAACTCCTCCTCATCGCTTTATTCTTGAAGCTGTTGACAGTATTTATCCTGAAGCAGCAGCAACTAAAGAGGAGATTGATTTTGTGGACGAATAAGCGATGATGAAAAAGGGGGATGTCTAAAAAGGAATTTTAGTTTACATTCAAAGTAACATTTTTTGAGTTTTTATCAATATACCGTCATTTTTTTCAACAGCACAGGCAAATGAGTGCTTAATATTACTGGTGTCCGCAAGACACCGGCTTTCTCATGCAATAGAAACCTCCTTCATGGGAGGTTTTTGATTTTTAAACGCTAAATAGTATAAATAATGGTAGTTGTTGTCAGTAGAATAGCTGAAGCATGATGTATAATTAAAATAAAGAAATATATGCGAGGTGACAGATATGCCGGAGACTGCTGTCAGAACCGATCCCGTCTACAGGGTTGTAGCAGAACACACTGAACCTGGAAAGCCAGCAGACTTTCTGCCTATCCCGCAGGACCTGGACACCAAGCTCAAAACGTATCTGGTTTTCAAACACAAAAACACCAAACTGTACAGGCACCAAGTATTGGCCTGGGAGAGAATAGCCAGGGGAGAGAACGTGGTTCTTTCAACTCCAACAGCCTCCGGCAAATCTCTCGTTTTCTACATGCCCGTTATTCAAAAAATGCTCCAGGATCCAACAAGAACCAGCCTCTTTCTCTTCCCGCAGAAGTCCCTGTCCTCTGATCAGCTTGATAAACTAGAGGCTATTTTAAAGGCTTTCCAGTGGCCATCTGAATACCTAGGCCGCTACGACGGTACAGTTTCTGGAAAAGAACTGAGAAGCCAGATCATCCAGCAGTCCAGAATCCTTGTGGCCACCCCAGACGTCCTCCACACAACGATCTTAAGGTTATCCGGCGATGATGAATACCGGCAATTCTTCCAGAGGCTCAGCTACGTGATCCTGGATGAATGCCACCTCTACGACGGCGTCTTCGGCACCAACATGGCCTTTCTCATGCGCAGGCTGCGTCAGGTGGCTGCTTGGGAAGGAGCAGCTCCTCAGTTTATCGCAGCCTCAGCAACTATCCAAGATCCAGCAGGGCACCTGGAAAAGCTTACAGGCCTGCCCTTTGTCAACATCGGCAGAGAACTCGACGGCTCGGGCAGCAGCGGCAGAACGTACAGGCTCATCAGACCCAACCCAGACTTTACCATGTACGATACTGCCTGGGAATGCGTAAAGGAAGCACTCAACGGCGGGGAGAAAACCATTATCTTCTTAGATCACAGACAAGGGGCAGAAAGGCTCACAGAATTTATCAGCGAACGGCTGGGAGAGGATAAAGACCTCTGCGCCTGCTACAGAGCAGGCATATTGGCAGAAGAGAGAAAGCGCATCGAAAAAGGGCTAGAAGATGGCACTATCCGCTGCGTGGTCACCACCTCAGCCATGGAACTGGGAATCGACATCTCAGGCCTCGACCGCTGCATCCTCTTTGGCATCCCTGCAGAGCGGACTAGCTTCTTCCAGCGGATAGGCAGAGTGGGCAGAAGCAGAACGAGCGGGAAAGTAGATATTATTTTCGGNGGAACATCAGTGGACGAATACTACTTCCGCCACCCTGAACTTCTTTGGGAGCAGCGCTTTAACCCCTGCCGCCTCAACCTAGACAACGAACGGCTTGCTTCGGACCACGCAGCCTGTGCAGAATATGAAGCGCAGCAGGTGGAAGGCAGACAACCTGATGAAAACATTTTAGGTGCAGAACTCTACCGGCGAATAGGTCTTAAACCCGAGAGCAGATCCTACGCATATTATCACAGAGCCCTTGAACAGGCTGTGCCCCATTTTGAGGTCAACCTGCGCATGATCGGCGATCCTATCTACAANCTGTGCATCGGCAATCTAGAAATCGGCGACATTTCCTTGTCCCAGCTTCTGAATGAAGCATATGAAGGGGCAATTTACAGGCAGTCCGGCAAGACCTACCGCGTAGAGAGCGTAGGCAGAAGAGTAGTGAAGCTGAGGTACACCAAAGAGGTAGGAACCGTCGTCAAGCCCATCGGCAAGACTGCCATCAAAAGAAGATTCTATGCCCCAGATTTCAATCGGAGCTATAAGGTTCGCAGAGAACAGCTCAGTGTCAGGTCAGCCTGGTTTAATGTGACACAATTTGTGATCGGATATAGACAGGAAAGACAAGGGAAAAGGACACAGCACATCTACAAAAAAGATAAAATATTGACAAGGTTTATGGTCACCCAGGGGCTGGAGATCGTCTGCCAGCGCCTGGGAGGTTTTTATCCACCTGCAGCGAGAGCTTTGGCCAATGCCATTTTCAAGGCAGCATCCCTGGTCTGTGATATCCACACAGGAGATCTCACCCACGCTGTGTACTGCCGGGGAGATGAGATGCAGATTCGCATCCTGGACAATGCAGAAGGAGGCCTTGGACTGGCTTGGGTCATTGCTGAGCATTTAGCTGAGGTAATAGAGGAAGCAGCGAGAATGCTCACAGAATGCAGCAGCTGCAGCACAACAGGTTCTGCTACAGGTTGCTTCCTCTGCTGCCGTATGGCCACAGACAGCGCTGAAGACCACCTCTTGGACCGCTTTGGAGGAATAGAATACGCCCGCTGGCTCCTGAACCTGATAAAGAAAGGGGAAGGGGAGAAAAGCGAAGAAGCGCAAAAGGAAGCCGGCATAAACGCAAGGAAAAACACTGGCTTCCAGCTCAAGGCAGGGGCATTGGTCTTTATCGCCAGCATCTGCAGTGTCGGCAAAGTCATCTCCAGCGAACCGCAGCCCAACGGAGACAGGCTCTATAAACTGAAAGTAGGCTATAAGGAGAGGAGCTTTTTCGGCTCCTATCTGGAACTCATCCGGGGAGGAGTGCAGCTGTGGTGCCTCAGCTGCAACACAGACGAAATCGCCCCAGGCACAGAGGTTTGTCCAACCTGCGGCCTGCCCCTTGCCCCCAGCAGAGAATTTCTTCAAGAATAGCGAGGTGTAGAAATGTTTATAAAAGAAATCCGACAGTATTTACATGAACAAAATTTGCCCATTATCTCTGCCAAAACTCAGCAGCCGCAAGAAGCAGCCTTCGGGGATGTACCGGAGCTCTGTCCACAGCTTGCAGATTACCTTAAGGCAGCGCTTCCCAAGGGACTGTGGAGCCACCAGGCAGAGGCGGTAAAGCTGGCATTAGACGGCAAAGATACGGTCATTTCTACAGCCACAGCATCAGGAAAGACCCTGGCCTTTGCCCTGCCAGTGGTGCAGAAGCTCCTTGAAGACGACAAGCTAAGGGCTTTCTTCATCTACCCCACCAAAGCCTTAGCTAGCGATCAACTGGAAACATTGAACAAAATCTGCGACAGCCTAGGCCTCCATGGCGTTGTGCAGAAATTCGACGGCGATGTACAAGGCCCAGAGAGAAAGCGGGCCTTGAGGCGGGGGAGGATCTTCCTCATCAATCCGGATATACTCCACGCCACACTGCTCCGCCTGAACAACGAGCCCGAATATCTAGAGATCTTCCGCAACCTGAGATATGTTGTTTTAGATGAATGCCACATCTATTCAGGTGCCTTCGGCAGCAACGTCGCCATGACCATGCGCCGGCTGCGGCAGGTATGCAGGCGCCACAAAATAGAACCAGTCTTCCTTGCAGCCAGCGCTACAACCTCGAACCCTCAGTCCCAGATGCAGGGGCTGGTGGGCAAGCCATTCCACGTAGTGGACGAAAGCGGCGCACCTACAGGCCTTAAGCACTACCTGTTTTTAAATCCTATTGCCCAAGATTACTTAGATGCAGCCATGGATACTGCAGCCAAGCTCACGAGAAGAGGAAAGCGCTTTATAATGTTCTGCGAAACGCGCAAACAGACAGAACTTCAGTACATCAACTTCCAACAGCGTTATCCGGATCTGGCGAAACAAGTTATGCCATATCGCTCAGGTTACGAAGCAGAAGACAGACAGGCAATTGAACAGGCCATGAGGAATAAAACCCTTCGTGGAGTTTTCTCAACCTCAGCCTTGGAGTTAGGGGTAGATCTGCCCGATCTCGATGTCTGCATTCTAGCAGGGCTGCCTAATTCCAAAATGAGCTTCCTGCAGCGGGCAGGGAGAGTGGGAAGACATCCGAATTCTGAGGGGATCGTTCTTCTCTTCCCGTCAGAAAGCTTTGTCGATCAATACTATCTCAACAACCCAGACAAGTACTTTGAGCGGCCTGTGGAAAGCTGCAAAATCCATCTAGACAACAGGATGCTGTTGGTTTCTCATCTTGCATGTGCCTTGGTTGAAAGCGGCAGCTGGAGAGACCCAGATTTGGCCCCTGACATCTTTGGCGAGGATTTCTGCGAGTTGGCCAAGAGAGTGGACGAGATAGACGAGGACATAATAAACAATCCGGAACCTCACAGCTGTTTCTCTTTGCGAGGGATTGATGATCCAACCTACGAGTTGTTTCTGCCAGAAAGAAAACTGGGAGAGCTGAACCACAGCCAGCTCATGCGGGAAGCCTATCCAGAAGCCGTATACCTCCACCAGGGCAGGCGGTACAGGGTAAAGCGGATCTACCACCACACAAGGCAGATTAAAATCGACCCTGAGAGAAGCCCGGTCATCACCTTTCCCATTTGCCATGCCAGCGTCATCGACAGGCGAAATTCCACCTTCCGCTTCAAGGATTGGGAAGATGGTAAAGTTAAATTGTTCCACACCATGCTCAACGTGACTACCTCCACAGACGGCTACAGGATCAAGATTGGGGATAATTGGACAAACCACAAGTATTCCACCCCTATAAACCGCCGTGTGATTACCGAGGGGGTCTGGCTGCGCTTTGAAGAAAAATACAGTCGCTCTGGCCTCAATGCCTTAGCCCACGCAGTTGCCAACACATATCTGCTCACAGAACTTTTTGAGCCACAGGATTTGGCAACACATGCGGTGGTGAATACCAAATCAGACGGCTCAAGCAGGATTTACTTTTACGATACTGTCAGCGGCGGGCTTGGTATTTCCCAGGGCATCTATGACAATTTACTCGAGCTTTTGAAACTTGCCCGGCATAAACTGCTCCCTGACGGCTGCAACCACTGCAGCGATGACCCGGAAGAGTTCGATCGGGGCTGTCCTTCCTGTATCGCAACCAACAGGCTCTTTGTCGAAAGAGCACACTTAAGCAAAAAAGAAGGTTTGGCCATTTGCGATGCTCTCATAGCTACACTAAGCAGAGAACCGCAAAGGTCCTATGAACTGGATCTGTGGAAGCGCAGACAAACTGGCCGGCTGGTCTCCACTCAACCAGTTGCAGAGCCTGATGAGGAGATTGAAATCGAGGAGATCAAACCCAAAAACCTTGCTTCAGTCTTTCGGCCAGGAGCCAGGATCATACTTTCTGTGGCCAATCGTTCTTTTACCGTCAAAGACATTGATTTTGACGAGAACAAAGTTTTCTATAAAGCAACTAGAGACGATGGGACGGAGGTGCGGCTGCCCCATTCTGACAAACTAACTCTCGAAGCAGGAGAGAGAAGCTGGCTTTGCCTCGGCTGCGGCACAACCATGGACGAAAAGATTGAACAGTGTCCAGTCTGCGGGATAGAGCTAGCAGGATAATACCCCTTTGCAGAGCAATAAGGCAGAAAGAAAAGTTCTAATACAGTTCTTTATTGACTGCGAGTGATATCCAACGAATAATTTTCTACACCGAGAATAGGGATGTTATAGCCTATACCTCCGAAAGCTGCAAATTCTTTAACGTTCTTACAGCAATTCTATCAACCCTTACTCGCTGAACCATGGTGCAGAGATAAATATTGAAAACCTCTTGATTTAACATCTTTGTCCTATGCAGTTTCGGAAAGCCACACCGAAGCCGTATATATTTTGCAAGAACACGGCATGACTCTATAATTCAACAGTGCAGGACTGGGCGAAGCCGCTGGGACAGCAGCTTGATTGAGGTATAATCACATCAGGTACATTTCTTTTTTCATTGATATTTAATGAAATCAACTACAATTCAAAGGATCGTGTATTGGTTTTATTAAGGAAAATGAAAAGCAGCAGAATCTCTGATTCTGCTGCTTTAGTATGGCTAAACTCCTAATAGACGCCTCAAATTGCGCTAATAAAAATAGAAATCAGTCATCGACTAACTCCCAGGCATCGGAAGAATCTGGCTGCTCGTTTTGAGAATAATATTTAGCCCGATATTTTTTACCGTTGTAGAAGACCTCGTCGCCTTCTCTGTAAACGTTGAAAAATCTCCATTCGTCTGTTAATTCCTGCCAGGGGCTGCTGAGCAGACCTGGTTCCTGATTTTGGGTCCAGTGCCTGGCTTGAAACGTCCTGCCGTTGTAGATGACTGTATCTCCTTCCTCGTAAACGTTGAAGTTCCGCCACTCGTCTGTTATTTCCTGCCAAGGNCTGCCGAGCATTCCTGGCACCTGGCCTGGGCTGGCATAGTATCTAGCTCTAAACAACCTGCCATCGTAAACTACATATTCGCCTCCCCGATAACTTCTATTGGAGTTCCATTCAGGATAATCGCCAGGATCAGGATCTGAGCCGGGGTCTGAACCAGAACCAGGATCAGACGGTTCGAAGTTGTCAAATACCTCAATGCCATCCTCTGTTAACAGGAAGCCGTGTTTGTTGCATTCCACCTTAAACGAGCCATGGTCTAAGTGGTAGGAGTATGAACCATCTCCAGGACAAACCTGCAGCTTGGCTGGGGCATCAAGGTCCTTCAAGTTTATAGGGTATTGTCCGTTCAGGGCAAAATGTTTTGCAAGCTCTGTTTGGAGGCTGCGTAGAGTGCTTTTGCAAGAGGCAAATTCCGCCTGCGCCCTTGCCTTGCTAAGGCGGGGGAGTAAGATTGTAGCCAAGATGGCGATAACCAGAACCACGACCATCAATTCTATCAACGTAAAGCCGTTTTTCGTTTTCTGATAAGAGAAAATAGTTAGCATCTTGTCCACCTTTCAGTAAATTTCACTGGATAAAATAAAAATTCGCTAGTTATTATCAAATTCCTGCTTATTCCCGCATCAAATTTTATAAAACACACTAAATTTTCATAGGAAACCTGTCAAAAGCTTCTCGGTATAAACTTTGAATTTTAAGCGAGGGTGAAGGAACTTTTGTTGAAATAATATAGAATAATTGATACAATTAATTCGTAAAATCTGTTGCTCTATGCTATTGGCGCAAACAATCTGCGTACATAAAGTAGCATNGTAACCGGTTCTGGTAGGTGCCAATAGCCTTACTTCTAACAAAGGAACAGAAAAATTAATATGGAGGGATGGCTTTGGGCGTATGCATTTACTGCGGACAATCAGCAGGATTTCTGCGGCGCAAGCACAGAGAGTGTGAGGAAAAACACCATGTCGGCTGGGAACAGATGATTCAACTGTCAAAAAATGCTGCGCTAGGAGAAAGTCCCAGCGACGGGCTCATTCAACAGCTTGAAGTTCTTGCTAAACAGAGCTTCATCCCAACCTGGCGAGTGCGGGAAGCAATGCTGGCCGGTTGGGAACAAGCAGTAAGCTACTTTCTTGAAGACGGCAACCTAGACCCTCATGAGGAAGCTCAGCTTGTCAAGTTTGCCAGGGACTTCAACTTCACCCGAGAAGAACTAAACAAAAATGGCTTCCACTCTATGTTAATTAAGGGAGCTGTGCTGCGAGAGCTCATGGAGGGAAAATGCCCAAATCGCTTCCAGCCAACAGGGCGCTTGCCTTTCAACTTTCAAAAAAACGAGAGTTTAATCTGGGCCTTTGACAACGTCAGATACTACGAAGAAAAAACACGTCGGGAATATGTGGGAGGAAGTCATGGGGTGAGCGTCAGGTTAGCCAAAGGCTTGTACTACAGAGTAGGGGGCTTCAAAGGGCATCCTGTTGAAATAACCGAAAAAGTGTATGTAGANACTGGCATCCTTGCTGTAACCACCAAACATCTCTATTTCCACGGGTCTAGTAAAATTTTCCGCATTCGCTGGAATAAAATCGTTTCCTTTATGCCTTACTCAGATGGCATCGGTGTCCAAAAAGATGCAGCCAGAGCAAAACCTCAGTTCTTTATCACAGGCGACGGCTGGTTTACATACAATCTAGTCACTAATGTTGCCAACTTGGATAATTGAGTTTCCTGAAAGCTGCCCAATAGTCACGTTTTGTGCCAAGACCCACAGGAACAATAAAGACCGTGAGGGTGATGAGACGCAAAAAAGGTTTCTGTCTGATCGAACGTGGGTATCATGGGATACTGGGGGTACATGCTGGAACATAAGGAGAAAGGCGTCTATTGATACAAATTGCAACGAACTTTTGAAGTGAAGGTATTATGCCTAGAAAACAGAATGTGCGCATATGAATTTGAGAGATGTTGGTTTCATTATAGGAACATTATTTGACAGGTGCATGGGACTGACTGTTAGAGCTAGCATAAGGTGACAAGAAGCTGAGGGTATTGCCTGTCCAAAGTAGATGGTATATAATGTCAACGAATCAAGAATATGGATAAACGAAAGCC
>JGI24714J26587_10001702_pt1 | contig 15212 bp, 15 predicted proteins | sample BioPla4DNA2_FD_26587 | JGI IMG/M metagenome (IMG submission 26587)
TCATTTTACTCGAGATTTCAACTCCATGCTCTCTTTATTTGCAAAAAATGTTGGAGCACCGAAGTTGTTTTCTTCAGCACCCCAACATTTATTATAGAACCGTAAAAGAAAGGAGGCAGCGATTTGCTGCCTCTCTTTTTTTTATACTTTATTTTGTACTGGAAAAGCCATGCGTTATTTCACCGGGACCAGCACATCTTTACCGATCCACTTTCTGAGAACCTCCGGCACTATGACGCTTCCGTCTTCCTGCTGGAACTGCTCAACAATCGCGGGCAGTACACGGCTGGTAGCAAGCCCGGATGCGTTGAGGGTATGGACAAACTCGGTTTTCTTACTGCCCTTTCTCTTGAAACGGATATTTCCCCTGCGTGCCTGGTAATCGTAGGCATTGGAGCAGGAACTGACCTCTTTGTAATCGTTAATGCTCGGTATCCAAACTTCAATATCATAGGTCTTGCCCATTGAAGCGCTGCAATCAGCGGCGGCCAGCTTGGACACGCGGTAATGCAGCCCAAGGCCCGCCAAAAGGCGTTCGGCCTTTCCTACCAGTTCTTCCAGCTCCTTTTCGGATTCCTCTGGAAGGGTATACTGGAACATTTCCACCTTGTTGAACTGATGCCCCCTTATCATTCCCCTTTCTTCTGCCCTGTAGCTACCTGCTTCTTTCCTGTAGCAAGGTGTGTAGGCAAAATATTTCTTGGGCAATTCATCATCCCCCAGGATCTCATCCCTATGAATATTGACCAGCGCTGTTTCGGCAGTGGGCAGGATGAACCGCATTCTCTCGTTTACCTCGCTGGTTTCCAGCCTGAACACATCCTCGGAAAACTTGGGGAACTGTCCGGCGGTAAACCCGCATTGGTAATTAAGGATGTGGGGCGGCAATATGAACTGGTAACCATCCTTGATATGCTCCTGGATAAAATAGTTCAGAAGCGCCCATTCAAGTAGGGCTCCATCGCCTGTATACATCCAGAACCCGGTCCCCCCGAGCTTTACGCCCCTCTCATAATCGATAAGCCCAAGGGATTTAACCAGGTCAACATGGTTTTTTGGTGCAAAAGAGAATTCGGGTTTCTTCCCAAAAACCCTTACCTCCTGGTTGTTCTCCTTGCCGCCGGCAGCTACATCATCGGCGGGAATATTGGGAAGGCCGGCCACAAAGCTGTTGATCTGCTCCTCAACCTTCCTGAGTTCTTCTTCCAGCTCTTTAATCTTTTCTGATATTTCCTTCATCTCGGCTAGAATGCCGGAAACATCCCTGCCTTCTTTTTTAAGAACGGGTATTTCTGACGAAACCTTGTTCTTTTTTGCTTTCAAGGCTTCGGATTCGGTAATAATAGTCCGTCTTTTCTGATCCCATTCAAGAAATCCCGTGAAATCAACATCGACCAACCTTTTTGCCAGAGCCTTTTTTATCCTTTCAGGATTGTTGCGTATCTCGTTAATATCAAGCATATATGCTTCCCCTTTCTGGTATCTTTTGTCCTATCCCCTGGTAAGAGCCTTGGTGAGAGCCTCTTTTTCCTCTGTTGACAGTTCCTTGTCGACGGGCTGGCTCTTTTTGATCGGCTTTGCGTATATGTACGAGTTCTCCCTGGTGTATATGCCAGTCATGACCATACCATCATCATTGTCATCCAGGACCGCGATGGAAAAACTCATATTGTTTCCCACATTGTCAAAAGCGTTGTAAGTAACCATTCCCACTTATCTGAGGCAGGTCATCAGTTTTTGCTCTAAAATATCCAACCGCTTCTGGATATTGTCGGTCAGATTCTGATTAATATCCTCCAGTCCCTTCGCGTACGAGACCATCAGGTCTTCAACATTCTTTTCGCTGAGCCCCTTTATAAGCTGTCGGTATTTTTTCACCGTGGAATTGAGCCTTATATGATCTGTAATAACCAACAAAAAGCATAATGCGCCCAAACCGGCGCCGGCATATATGAGATACTGATCCATAGTTTTCCCCCTAAACTATATTTTAGTATATCCGCAAAATGGCCCTGTCGTCCGTAATGGTCCATCATTTTATCCGGTATTACACAGTATACTTCCTGGTACTATAAGCCAATCCGGTAAACCAGGAGCTTGTCTATTTTCCGGCATTGAGCAACATCTCTATTATCCTGTCAAACTCATCATCTGAATAATACTCTATGACAATCCTGCCCCTGTCCTTCCTGCGCTGAAGATCTATTTTGGTTCCGAATATTGTCCTCAGATCCTCCACAAGATGGGCTGTTTCATAATCCTCTTGTTTCAGCCCGGGTTTCTTTACCGATGTTTTTTTACCCTCCCTGGCCGCCAGCCTTTCAGTTTCCCTGACGCTCAATCCTTTCCTGGCTATCAGATCCGCCAGCTCCTTCTGCCTCTTCTGATCCTGGATGGCAACCAGGGTGCGGGCATGCCCGCTTGTCAGCCTTCCATCTGTAAGCATATCCTGGATCTCTTTTGCCAGGGTAAGCAGACGGACCGAGTTCGCAATAGCGGCCCGGCTTTTTCCTACCAGCAATGATACTTCTTCCTGGGTCATATTGTATTCATCTATCAGTTTTCTGTAGGCCTCCGCTTCTTCTATCGGGTTAAGATCCTCCCTCTGAAGGTTTTCTATCAGGGCTATTTCCATGGCCTGCTTTGAGGAGAGGTCCCTTACAACCACCGGTATGGTCTTAAGGCCGGCAAGCTTTGCCGCGCGCCAGCGTCTTTCACCGGCAACAATAACATATCTGGAACCTTCCTGTTTTACTATAACAGGCTGTACCACACCGTGTTCTTTTATCGACTCGGCCAGCGCCTGGAGTTTTTCCTGGTCAAACACCTTTCTGGGCTGTTCTGTATTCGGTTCCACATCATTGATTTTCACCTCGAAAACACTGTCCCGGGTATTGTCAGGGGCGTTCGAGGGACTTAGAAGCGCATCAAGGCCTCTGCCTAATCCCTTTCTCATTATTATCCTGCCCTTTCCTTATTGAATATTTTCTAGTATCCTTCAGAACTCTCAATAACTTCTTCTGCCAGGTCCATATAGCATTCGGCGCCTTTGGATTTTGGATCATACTGAATGATGGGAAGCCCATAACTGGGCGCTTCGCTGAGCCGGACATTCCTTGGGATAATGGTTCTGTAGACCTTATTCCCGAAGTATTTTTTTACCTCGTCCACAACCTGTATGGACAGGTTCGTCCTGGCGTCAAACATGGTAAGGACAACACCTTCCACGCTGAGATTCCTGTTCAGGTGTCTTTGAACGATTTTAACAGTATTCATCAGCTGGCTTAATCCCTCAAGAGCATAGTATTCGCATTGTATGGGGACAAGGATGGTATCGGCGGCTGTGAGGGCGTTGACGGTCAGGAGGCCTAATGAAGGCGGGCAATCAATCATAATGAAATCATAGTTGTTCCTGATATCCTCCAGCGCGACCTTGAGCCTTGTTTCCCTTGATATGACAGAAACCAGTTCAACTTCGGCACCGGCCAGATTGATGTTAGAGGGGCAAAGCATCAGGTTTTCAATCTTTGTAGGTACAATTATGTCCTCTATCTTCACCTCATTGATAACCATATCATAGATTGACTTTCCAACCGTATTCTTATCGAAGCCAAGACCGCTGGTGGTATTGCCCTGTGGGTCGATATCGATAAGAAGAACTTTCTTATTATTTACAGCAAGACAGGCGCTGAGATTAACCGCCGTGGTTGTCTTGCCCACTCCCCCTTTTTGGTTCGCAACTGCTATAATCTTAGCCATACCGCACCTCATCAAGCCTTTAATAAACACAGATTATTATAACATATATTATCATACAGTGGTCCAGTGTTTAACATATAGATGGATAAAGTATGCTAACATCCGCGTTCTGGCTGTAATACCCGAGCAATACTACGGTTTACGGGGGCGCTATTGTTTCACGTGATTCTCTTACCAGGAATAGGTGTCTGGTTAATGTTTCACGTGAAACATAATAATATCTGCCCAGGAATACATATAAAATGCGAGGTTGATGCCAGGTGCGAGGGATGCATAACAAGTTCCACACTGTACGAGGATACCAGCTGCTTGAACAGAATAAAAAAATCCTTACTTCTGCTATGGAAGATTATCTTGAAATGATATACCGATACAGCCTTACAGAAGGATATGTCAGGATAAACACTATCTCGGAACTCCTGAATGTTCAGGCCTCTTCTGCGACAAAGATGGTCCAGAAGCTCAGCGAACTGGGTTTGGTTGACTATAAGAAATATGGTATTATTTCCTTAACAGAAACGGGAAGTGAAATAGGTAAATTCCTGCTCGAGAGACACCAAACCATAGAGTATTTTTTAAGGCTTCTTGGGGTAACCGACAACCTGCTTATTGAAACAGAGCTTATGGAGCATACCATATCGGTGGACACACTTAACAGACTGCATGCGTTGACTAAATTACTGGAAAAACATCCCCGTTTAGTAAAGGAGTATGAAAGAATACTGCAACAGTAAACAGCTGACAGGTTTCTTACTGTCAGCTGTTTTTGTATCATCGTCCTTGAACTGTATCATATATCAAGGTGGCTTACCATCCGGGCGTGCTTTTGTATGAACTCCTTTCTGGGCTCAACCTTTTCTCCCATAAGGATTGTGAAGATCTCATCCGAAACCACCGGATCATCTACCTGGATCTGGATAATGGTTCTCGTTTCGGGGTTCATGGTCGTTTCCCAAAGCTGTTCCGGGTTCATCTCACCAAGGCCCTTAAACCTCTGTATGGTAAGGCCGCTGTCTTCTCTTTTCCAATTCTTTTCGGCGAGCAGCTTCTGTAGTTCCCTGTCGTTATAGACATAGTGTTCTTCTCTGCCCTTCTTCACCCTGTATAGTGGCGGCTGCGCAATATATATATGTCCGCGCTCAACCAGTGGCCTCATATACCTGAAGAAGAATGTCAGAAGCAGTGTCCTTATATGCTGCCCGTCCACATCGGCGTCGGCCATGATTATTACTTTATGGTAGCGTAACCTGGACAGATCTATGTTCTCTCCTATGTTTACCCCCAATGCGGTTATAACCGGGGAAAGCTTTTCATTGCTGTAAACCTTGTCTTCTCTCGCCTTCTCCACATTGAGCATCTTGCCCCAAAGCGGGAGTATGGCCTGGAATCTTCTATCCCTGCCCTGCTTTGCGCTGCCCCCTGCCGAATCGCCTTCAACTATGAACAGCTCACATTTAGCAGGGTCTCTTTCGGTACAATCCGCCAGCTTTCCGGGAAGAGAGGTGTTTTCAAGGGCAGATTTCCGCCTTGTCATCTCTCTTGCCTTTCTGGCGGCCTCTCTTGCCCGGAAGGACAACAGTGTTTTTTCAACGATAATCTTTCCCGTCTTGGGGTTCTCCTCCAGGTAATAACTTAGCTTTTCAGTCACAATGCTTTCGGTAAAGGACCGTATATCAGCATTTCCCAGCTTAGTCTTCGTCTGTCCCTCGAATTGCGGGTTCATGAGCTTAACATTTATTATGGCTGTCAGACCTTCCCTCACATCTTCGCCCGACAGATTCTTCTCGTTTTCCTTAAGGGCGTTAATTTTTCTCGCATAATCATTTACCGCCTTGGTTATGGCCGTTTTAAAGCCCGTTACATGTGTGCCTCCCTCTGTTGTGGGGATATCGTTTGCATAGCTGAAAACATTTTCGACATAGGAATCGGTATACTGGAGAGCTATTTCTATTTCCGCGTCTTCCTTGGTTCCGGAGAAATAAATAATGTCAGGATGTATTGTTTGCTTGTTCCTGTTTATATACTGCACAAAAGATACTATTCCGCCCTCATAGTGCAGTTCAACCCTTTTGTCTTCCTGGTTTTCATCGTCGCGCCTTTTATCGGTAAGTACTATTGTAATGTTTTTATTCAGGAATGCCAGCTCCCTGAACCTCTTCAAGAGGATGTCAAACTCGAATTGTACCTCGTCAAATATTTCAGGATCAGGGCTGAAGGTTGTTTTGGTCCCTGTCCTGTCGGTATCACCTATGCATTCAACCTCTGTTACGGGTACCCCTTTATCATATGCCTGGTGCCAGATCTTGCCCTCCCTGTAAACCTCAACTTCCATTGTCTCAGAAAGGGCATTTACAACCGAGGCACCAACTCCATGCAATCCGCCCGAGACCTTATATCCCTCACCTCCGAACTTCCCGCCNGCATGAAGCGTGGTATGGACCACTTCAAGCGTAGGTATGTTCAGCTGCGGATGTATGCCCGTAGGTATGCCCCTGCCATTGTCAACAACGGTTATGCTGTTGTCTTCATTAATTGTAACCTCAATTGTGTCGCAGAACCCCGCAAGTGCTTCGTCGATACTGTTATCCACAATTTCGTAGACGAGATGGTGCAAGCCCCTTAACGATGTGCTGCCAATATACATGCCCGGCCTTTTCCGGACAGCTTCACGTCCTTCCAGGACCTGTATCTGTTCCTCTGAATAATTCTGTACATTCAAGTTTTCTGACATCCAAGAGTTCCTCCATTTCTTTCTTTCGACTTTTTCCGCATCGTTTCGAGCTTCTTGTATCTCCTGTACAGGGTTGACACTGACAGCGGGGAAAGGTAGATAACCTGCATGCAGTTCTTGTAGGCAACAACGAAAGATTTTGGTATTTCATCTTCAAGAATGGTCTTTATAAAACCTTCTTCTTCTCCCGTCCTGAGAAATTCCCTTGTTATTGCTGATATCGTTGTCTTCTCCATGTCCATCATGACCACAATATCCTTTACATGGACGATCTCATCACCGCCCAAATGCAGAAACACATATATCACCCATACTATTTTAATCTTACTGAAATAATAGGTCAAACTATCCTTGTCACCGTTCCTGAAACCACCCTGTATTTACAGGCATTGTTGAATTCGCCGTGTGCCAGCTTTTGATCATCTGTTGCGGTAATAATTGTCTGAATATCTTTAAGAGCCAGCATCAGGTATTCCTGTCTGCTGCGGTCCAGCTCTGACATTACATCATCCAGCAGCAAAACCGGCCTGTCCCCCTTTATTTCATCAATCCATTTCAATTCCGATAAAACCAGCGCAAGCGCAAGAGACCTTTGCTGTCCCTGTGAACAGTATTGTCTGGAATTCATCCCGTTAAGCAGGATCTCTATATCATCCCGGTGAGGGCCGTAAAGACACTGTCCCAGTTCCTTTTCCCTGCTCATTCCTTCCTTGAGCTTCATCTCAAGGTTTTCGACATAATAAGCCTCATCGGCATCGTGATGGCTCTCTGTGTAGGTTTTATAAATAAGCTCGGACTCTTCCTTCCCATTGGATATTCTTTTCATTTCTATCTTCATATAATCATTGAGCATTCTGACGGTCCGGGCCCTTATGTAGGCTATTCTTCCGCCCTGCCTGGAAATATTGGCGTTCCATATGGGTATTATGTCATCGTATTTTTTGTCGTTCCTTCCCTTTTTTAGTGCGTGGGATTTGTTTTTGACAAGCCGGTTGTATTGCTGCAGGCTGTAAAGGTATCCTTTGCTCACCTGGCACAGCAATACGTCAATAAACCTTCTTCTTTGCAAAGGCGAACCTTTGACTATATCCAATGTTTCAGGGGAAAAGAAAATCATGTTCATGGTTCCTAGTATATCGGAAAGCTTGTTTCTTCTTATGCCATTTATTTCAGCATATTTTCCCTTTTCTCGGGAATATCGGATATCTATCCGGCTGGTCCTGTCCCGGATGGCAGCCAAAAGCGAGATATCAAAACCCTCGGTGCCTTTCCTGATCATGTCCTGGTAGTTGTTTGTCCTTTGGGACTTGCCCGTGGCGGTTACATAAAGAGCCTCAAGAACATTGGTCTTTCCCTGGGCGTTTTCCCCGTATAGAATATTGATACCTTCTCCAAAATCTATGGATTGGTGTTCATAGTTGCGGAAATTCTTAAGCTCAAGCCTCTCAACCCTCAAGTTTCCACACCGGCCTGTTCGATTACATAAGTATCGTTGTCGACTTTTATAACATCATTATGTTTTAATTTCCTGCCCCGTCTTTTCTCTATTTCGCCATTGACAAAGACATCCCTGCCCGTGATGAAACTCTTTGCCTCACCACCCGTTGATATGATTCCTGCCAGCTTCAAAAACTGGTCAAGCTTTATATACTCTGTATATATACTTATTCTTTTCATTGCTTCCCCTAATTCTTCAGTCTTACCGGCAGGATCAGGAACAGGAACCTATCGTGATCGACAGGTGTTATTATGCATGGGCCAACAGGTGATGTAAAGGAAATCTTTATTTCCTCGTCATTGATAACCTTAAGCGCATCCAGGAAGTACCTTGGGTTAAACCCTATCTGCATAGTATTCCCTGTATTATCAATACTTATTTCTTCCTTCGACAAACCCCTTTCTGTGGTGGAGGATATAACCATTTTGTCATCCGAAAGGTTTATGCGCACAGGATACCTTTTATCATCGCTTGTAATCAAAGACGCCCTTTCCATGCTTTCTTCCATCTCCCGGGTTTTGACAGTTATCACCGTTTCAAACTGTGTAGGAATGTAGCTGCTGTAGTTCATGAATTCGCCCTCCAAAACCTTGGATACGATCCTGCAGTTCTCAAAGCCGAATGATGTCAGGCTTCCGGCCAGTGAAATGTCTACATTCTCGTCACTGGTTTCCAGGACACGCAGCAATTCCTGCATATTTCTTCCGGGAATGACAACCTTGAAATCAATATCTTCCTTTATAACCGAGCTGCATACCGCCATTCGGAAACCGTCCAGCGCTGCCATCTTTATTTCGCCCTGCCGGGCTTCCATCAGTACGCCGGTCATTATTTTTCTGTTTTCATCTGTTCCTACCGCAAAAATGGTTTGACGTATCAATTCCCTCAGCAGGGATTGAGGCAGGCTCAACGAGAGCTCGCTTTCATACACGGGTGGCATTGGATACGACTCGCCGTCCATTCCCCTTATCTCAAAATATGAATTAAGGCATTCTATCCTTACCTTGAATCCATCCAGAACTTCTATGTAAACAGGCGCGTCAGGCAGCCTTCTTATTATTTCTCCGAATATTCTCGCCTCTATCACTATTGCCCCTTTTTTCTGGATATCCGCCTCAACGCAGCACTCAATTCCCAGATCGAAGCAGTTTCCTATAAGCCTTACCTTTTCATCAGCCTCAATATATATACCTTCCAGTATAGGCAGAGTGGCTTTTGTCATGACAGCCCTCTGGACAATGTTAATGGCCTCCATCAGGTTCTGTTTCAGAACGATAATCTTCATGCCTTGTCACACCTCTTGTTTTATTATTTATTATATAATCGTAATAGTAATAAGGGCTGTGGTTTATGTTGAAAACCCTGCCGACGCGATGGGGCGCATCGGTTTTGGCTGTTGATAAAACTGTTGAAAAGCCATGGATGTTACTAATATAACAATCTTCTTTTTATTGCGACAGTTTTCTACACTTTTTATCCACGGTGTAATCCACAGGTTTTTGTTGATAGCTACATTTTTCCGGTAATGTTTCTTTTCAACTCTATTATGGTCCTTCTTAGATCATTGTTGTGCTCTATGGCGTCCTGTATCTTTTCGCAGGCATGCATTACCGTGGTATGGTCACGTCCTCCGAAAACTTGTCCGATTTTGGGAAGTGACATGTCGGTAAGTTCCCTGCAGAGATACATTGCCACCTGCCTGGGATGTGTCACGTCGCGGGACCTTTTCTTTGTGGTCAGCTGCTCTGCCGGTATATCGTAATACCTTGAAACAACTTTCATTATGGTATTATGGTTTATGTTTGCCTTGGATATCCCGGCTAAAAGCTGCTTGAGGCAGTTTTGGGCAAGTTCAAGCGTAATGGGGCTTCCTGTGAGGGACGCGTATGCGATCACACGGTTTAGGGCTCCCTCCAGCTCGCGTATATTTGATTCAATGTTCTCAGCAATGTATGAAAGAACTTCATCAGGAATTTCATAGCGCTCCTGTTGTGATTTTTTTCTCAGGATAGCTATGCGCGTTTCAATATCCGGGGCCTGGATATCGGCTATAAGACCCCATTCAAAGCGCGAACGCAGTCTTTCCTCCAGTGTTAGTATTTCTTTTGGCGGCTTGTCACTTGAAAGCACAATCTGCTTGCTGGCTTCGTAGAGTGCATTGAAGGTGTGAAAGAACTCCTCCTGTGTCCTTTCCTTCCCTCCTATGAACTGGATGTCATCTATCAGCAAAACGTCGATATTCCGGTACTTATTACGGAACGCCTCATTACGATCGTCCTTGATGGCGTTGATTAACTCGTTTGTAAATTTTTCAGAGGATGTATAAAGCACCTTTTTGGTAGGATACTGCTCAATGATAAAATGGCCGATGGCATGCATCAGGTGAGTTTTACCAAGACCTACGCCCCCATATATAAATAAGGGATTATAAGCGGCGGCAGGCGACTCGGCGACCGCGAGGGCCGCGGCGTGGGCCAGTTGGTTCCCGCTTCCCCTGACAAATGTGTCGAAGGTATATTTTGGGTTGAGAAGGGAAACACAGGATGAATAGCTGTCCTGATTGGGAGTTTCGTCTTTTATCGGCTGCTCAGATGACTTGACGAACAGGTTGATGGACAGATCCCTGTTTGTTATAACACGTATGGCGTTTTGTATCAGGTCTTTGTAACGGGAGTTTATAATGCCAAGATTAAACTCTGTGGGAACCTCCAGAGAAAGAACATTATTATTAAGGGATACAGGAACAATAGGCTCTATCCAGGTGCTGAAACTAACGCTTGTCATCTCATCATAAAGCAGTCCCAGCGCCTCTTTCCATATTTCATTAATGTCAGATGCCATTCCGTATTCCCCCATTTGAAATCCTAACCGTATCTTTTAATATATCAAACTTCAATAGGTGTTTCAACTAAATCGTCCGAAAGAAAAGGCCTTCTGAAAACACCGTCAAAACAAAGATAAAAGGCTGTCCCTGCTTGTTTTTCTTGACTTATACACAGGGTGCGTTATATAATACTTTTGGTTTCCGTAATTGCAGATAACAATTTGAAATATACATTGCACGATTGGAGGTGCAACAGATGCTTCGTACCTATCAGCCCAAGGAGAGGCAGCGTAAGAAGGAACACGGCTTCAGAAAAAGGATGAAAACTGCCAATGGCAGAAAGGTTCTCAGAAGAAGAAGACTGAAGGGCAGAAAGAGATTAACTGCATAAAGACCATAGATGTGGTCTTTTCTTTTATTACTGCCACGATGCCTGTCAGAAGGCATCTATACGCTGATACGGGAGCGCAGTTATTGCGAGATTATGGGTAAGCTGCCGGTATTGAAAAAAAACAGCGATTTTCAAAGGGTTTATAGAAAGGGAAAGTATGCTTCTTCGGAAACACTGGTGGTCTATTATGTAAAAAGAAGAACCAGTATTGTCCGGATTGGTATAACGACAAGCAAAAAAGTAGGAAAAAGTGTTCAGCGGAACAGGATGAGACGGCTGATCAGGGAGAATATCAGGCTTCTTCATGATCAGCTTGCTCCCGGTATGGACCTGGTCATTGTGGTAAGGAAAGCTAATCCCGACGCGAATCTGTATAGTATCGGCAGAGAAATGAGGTTTCTTTTGAAGAAACTGGATATATTAGTAAAGGACAAGGATCATGAGGGCACTGCTGATAATACTGATCAAGGCTTATAGAAAGTATATGTCTCCTTTAAAAAGAAGGCCTTCCTGCAGGTTTTATCCAACCTGCTCTCAGTATGCGCTGGATGCGGTTACAAAGTATGGTGCCATCAAGGGTTCTTTTTTATCGGTAAGAAGGCTATTAAGGTGTCATCCCTTTCATCCGGGAGGATATGACCCGGTAAAATAAAAACGCGGAACCGGAGGGTGTGAATGGCGTATGAATGCTTTGTTTAGCGCACTGGGCGTGATTTTCGGAAAGCTGATGTTTTTTATATATAACACCATTGGCTTCCATAATTATGTTATATCCCTTATACTGTTTACCATTGTATACAAATTGATTCTGCTTCCCCTGTCCATAAAGCAGATGAAAAACACACAGAAGATGCAGGAAGTCCAGCCTGAGCTTATGAGGCTTCAGGAACGCTACAAGCACGATAAGGAAAAACTCAACGAGATGACCATGAAATTCTACCAGGAGAAAGGATATAATCCCACATCCGGTTGTCTCCCCCTGTTGATTCAGTTTCCGATTATTTTCGCACTCTTCTTCGTGATCAGAATGCCCATGACCTATATGCTTGAGCTGCCTGCGAAAGCGGTTGGCGAAATGGTTATAGCTTCTGTTGAAAAGGGCGAGTTTTCCAAGGATACACTTAAAAACAAGAATTATGACGCCATAAAGGATAATCCCATAGATGTTTACATGGCGTATAATACCAGCGATCCATACTTTGAAATCAGGCTTATCGAAAGCTATAAGAAGCACCCGGAAATCATAGATGAAAACCCCACGCTTAAAGAAGAACAAAAAGAGCTCCTGAAGAACTTTGATCTCAGGATGTTCAATGTATTTAACCTTGGCGTTCAGCCCAGCCTCGATCCAAACAAGATAAAAAGTGATCCCGGGGTTTATGTGCCGGCTCTGATACTGCTGCTCATTGCGGTTGTGGTTTCGTATTTTACATCACGGCTCATGATGCCCAATGCAACGCAGAAGAAAGACCCGAAAGACAAAAAGGCAAAGGATCCCAACGCTGGGTGCGCCGGAAAGAGCATGCTTTACATCAGCCCTATTATGACGCTCTGGATTGGAACCATTGCTCCCAGCGGACTTGCCTTTTACTGGATCATTAACAGTGTTCTGTCGTATTTGCAGCATCTGCTTCTGAATATAAAGTTTAAGAAGGAGAAGGAGGGAATCGAGGTTGCTAAGGTCAGTAATAAAGGAAGCAAAAACAGTTGATGAAGCGGTTCGTCTGGCGCTTGAAGAACTGGGGATAAACAATGACCAGGCGGATATAGAGGTTATCAGTGAAGGAAATAAAGGCCTTCTCGGGCTTATAGGCAGCAAAAACGCAGTTGTCAAAGTAACGGAGAAACTGGGTATAGACGTTATCGTAAAGGACTTTCTCGAACCGCTGTTTGATAAGCTGGGGATCGAAGCCGATATGGAAATAACCATGGAAGACGGCCTGATCAACATCCGGCTGACAGGAGATGATGTAGGCATAATCATAGGCCGCAGGGGAGAAACCCTTGACGCGCTCCAGTATCTTCTCAGCCTTGTAATAAACCGATATACCCGCGATTATACACGGGTGATACTGGACGTTGCCGATTACAGGAAAAAACGCGCCGAAACACTGCAGCGACTTGCGAAAAGGGTTGCGGAGAGGGTTTCAAGGACGAGGAAGAATATCACGCTGGAAGCCATGAATCCATATGAAAGAAGGATTATTCACTCGTCGCTCCAGGAATTTCCGAACATCAATACTCAAAGTGTGGGTGAAGAACCAAACCGGAAGGTTGTCATACGATACGCGCCTGATAAATAGCAGCCAGTGAGTTTATGGCGGACAGAGGGAATACCCACTGTCCGCTTTTTGAAATTGACGCATGCCTTGGCTTATTCAGGCTCAAACCGCGGAAAACAGGCAATCATAACATTATCGGAACAGAGGGTGGAACAAGTATGGAAGATACCATAGCTGGCGTTTCGACCGCTGTGGGAAACGCCGGGCTTGCCGTTATTCGCATGAGCGGCGAAAAGTCATTTGAAATAGCGGATAAGGTTTTCAGGGGAAGAGTACCTGTCACAACCCAGAAATCCCATACCCTGCAATACGGCAGGATTGTGACCGACGATGGCGAGGTGGTGGATGAGGTCCTGCTTACAAAAATGGCCGCCCCCAAAACCTATACAAGGGAAGATGTGGTGGAAATAAACTGCCATGGCGGTTTCTATGTGACAGGAAGAATCCTGCGCCTGCTTTATGAAAAGGGCGCGAGGCCGGCCGAACCCGGCGAGTTCACAAAACGTGCCTTTATAAACGGGCGAATTGATTTGTCGCAGGCGGAGGCTGTTATGGACCTGATCCAGGCCAAGACCGGCAAGAGTTCCAGGGCAGCCATGGACCAGCTGGAAGGAAAGCTCTCTTCCGAGCTGAATGAAATCGTAACAGGGCTTACAAATACCCTGGCGCATATTGAAGTCGACCTGGATTATCCTGAGTACGACCATGAAGAGCTGTCCATGAAACAGGTGGAAGAAGAAGCAAAGCGGGCGATGTCAAGACTGGAAAGGCTGATTGGCAGCTTTCACTACGGAAAGATCCTAAGGGAAGGGATGGATGTCGTCATAGCCGGTAAGCCTAACACGGGCAAATCATCCCTGTTGAACTATCTGACCAGGAAAAACAGGGCCATAGTCACCGATATACCCGGCACCACCCGTGACGTGATCGAGGAAACCGTCAATATAGGCGGTATACCCATAAAGCTTACCGATACGGCGGGGGTGAGGCAAACCGATGACCCGGTGGAAAGCATAGGCGTTACCAGGAGCCTGGAGGCTTTAAAACAGGCTGATTTTGTAATACTGATGCTGGATGCCTCCGACTGGCAGACCAGGGAGGACGAGATGTTGCTTGAGCTGGTTAAGTCCAGCCAGGCACATTATATGACGGTCTTTAACAAAATGGATCTGTTGAAAGATATTGAAACAACAGACAGGCTGAAAAGGCTTAACCCCGACGGTGTATTCATCTCCATAATCGAGGACAAAGGCCTGGATGATCTGGAAAAACGGTTGATTGATTTTGCCTGCGGGAATAAAATTAATCTTGACAACCAGGTGCTTGTAACCAACGCAAGGCACGAGCGGCAGCTGCGCCTGGCATACGAAACATTGGAAGCTGCCCTGGCAGCCATAAGGTCTGCAATGACCCTGGACATTGTTGCGCTGGAGCTAAGAACAGCGCTGGACCACCTGGGGAGAGTAACGGGCCAGACAGCTGAAGAAGAAATCGTCAATGCCATTTTCAGCCGTTTCTGCATTGGCAAGTAAACCTTGAACGGTGGGATGAGATAAAAACATGACAGACAAGATGACCGGTACCGATGGTTTTATAGCGGGAGAATATGATGTCATAGTGGTTGGCGCGGGGCACGCGGGCTGCGAGGCAGCCCTGGCCAGCGCGCGCCTGGGCATGAAAACCGCCATTTTCACATTAAACCTGGACAGTATCGCCAATATGCCCTG
>JGI24714J26587_10001718_pt1 | contig 15133 bp, 16 predicted proteins | sample BioPla4DNA2_FD_26587 | JGI IMG/M metagenome (IMG submission 26587)
ATAGGTGCAAGACCTGAAATGATTGGAATGGTTTCAGATGCAGACGGTGCTGTAGTGGCCTTAGCGGTAGCAGCTAAGCTGCTAGATATGCAGAATAAGGGAGATTTTCTTCCTGGAGATGTAGTGGTATCTACCCATATTTGTCCCAATGCTCCAACCCAACCTCATAAGCCAGTGCCTTTTATGGGTTCACCGGTGGACATGGCTACAGTTAATAGGGAGGAAGTAAGTGGAGACTTAGATGCAATTTTATCCATAGACACTACTAAAGGCAATAGGATTATAAACCATAAAGGATTTGCCATTTCTCCCACTGTAAAGGAAGGCTATATATTAAAGGTAAGTGATGACTTATTAGATATAATGGAAATTACTACAGGAAGACTACCAGCAGTATTTCCTATAACTACCCAAGATATTACTCCCTATGGCAATGGTCTTTATCACTTAAACAGTATTTTACAGCCAGCTACTGCAACAAAAGCGCCAGTAGTAGGGGTTGCAATTACCACTGAAGTGCCCGTACCAGGCTGTGCTACGGGAGCAAGCCATCCTCATGATTTAGAGTTAGCTGCTAGATTTACCATTGAGGTTGCCAAGGCCTTTGGTAAGGGCCACTGTAAATTCTATGATGAAGAAGAATTTAATCTGTTGACTAAATTATACGGAAGCATGCATCAGCTTCAAACTTTAGGAAAGCAAACTTGCAGTTATCNTTTATAATAAGGATCAAATATCTCATAGCCAGGAAAAATTTCAATGTAATTATATCCCATGGTAGGAGTAAATAAGGCAAATTGCNATCTTGATGGAGTTATTATAAACCCAACCCTTTACTTGGATGACAAGCTTGTTATTGAAAATGGAAGGGTATTATTGAAAAAGAAACCTAAAGCAAGCCCTAGTCATATAAAACTAGGGCTTTTCTATATAAAACTTCCCATATAGGTTAGGGGCTTATTGATTATTTTAGTTATAGAAGGTATTTTTTTCTCATGGACTATAATACAGCTGGTAGCTGGTCCACCAGATTTTAATATATTTATATGAGAAGGTATATTAGCATTTATTTTTAACCCTGCTAATTTTTCCAGTATACCTAATTCATACTTTATTCCCTTTGAACCAACGGGAACAGCCTCAATTATTTCTNTAGACTTGGAAATTTCTACATAGTCCTTTAATTGAAGTACATAATCAGGGTACTTTAAAACTTCATCTCCTACCAGGGGATATCCTAAGAGGGATATATGCATTCCTTTCTTTACCTTTTTAATTTTTAAATCAGAAAGATTTACTCTGGAAATTACAGTTATTCCAAGTCCGGTCATGGAAGAGGGAAAGTTTTCCTCTGTACTTCCTGTCAGCACCACATCTTCAAGTCCATTTTCNNTTAACTCCTTTTCTATAGCACTTATAATTTTTTCCCCTGTAGGCTTCATTTCAACAGCTAAAGTATCAGCAATAACAAGGGGCTTGGCTCCCAGGCATAAGGCTTCAGCCAGGGCAACCTTTATAGTAGTTCTTCCTACAATTTCTTCATCCACCTTGACTACATCATGTTCTTTGCTGCCTATGGCACCTAGACTATCGCAGGAGATGACATAGGCTCTATCCTTTTCATATATAATGATTAAATCTCTGTATTTTTCTATCAAATTACATTCCACCTACTTTATTTATTCCCTTATAAACCAAGGTTGCTAAAAATATATTAACAAAGGAGCCAAAGGCCAAAGGTATACTCCAGCCTATAAAGTATCCCCATCCAAATAGAGGTACAAACAACAGGGCAGCAATAGGTCCATTTAATAGGGTTCCAACCAGTATGCCAATAAAACTGTTATATCTTTCAGTAAAGAATTTAAAAGAATAGGCACATACAGCCATTATAACTGCTATATACAGGTGAACAGGAATTCCTAAGGGAAAGCCAGAAGTTATGGCTGTGGNTATATGTCCAAAGCTTATTACCAAGGCTCCATACCAGCTACCTAAATACAGGGCTGCAAAATATCCTGGCATTGAATCCAGGGCTACAGTATTAAATATTTTTACCAGTGCCCCTACAGCACTTAAGGCTATAAGCATGGAGACTGCAGTAAAAGTTTTAATACTCTTTAAGGTATTTATCTCTTTTTTCATATAGGCACCTCCTAAATTAAACTATCTTAAATTTTTTTCTTTTATTTAAACGAGGTACAACATAGGGAATATGGGTAATTGGATTTTCCAGTAGTTCTACATCAACAGAAAAGGCAGACTTAATGTTATCAGTATTTAAAATCTTTTTAGGTGTACCGGCAGCCATTATTTTACCTTCCTTCATTATGAGTATCTGATCACAAAATTGGCAGGCCAGATTTATATCGTGAAGGACCGCAATTACCAGCATTCCTTTAAATGACAGCTCCTTTGCCAGGGTAAGTATTTCAATTTGATACTTTATATCCAGGTGGGAAACAGGCTCGTCCATTAACAAAATATGCGGCCTTTGAGCTAAAGCCCTTGCAATATAGACCCTTTGTCTTTCTCCACCACTTAGTGCATTTATGCTTTTTTCTTTAAATATCCAGGTATTTGTAATTTCCATAGCTTCCCTTACAATAGTTTTGTCTTTTTCTCCTTCTTTTTCAAATCTTTTAAGATAGGGCATCCTTCCCATCATAACAAGATCATAGCAGCTAAACTCAAAATCAAAGGGTATTTCCTGGGGCACATAGGCTATATGTCTTGCCTTTTCCTTTATGGAAAAATCCTTTATGTTCCTATTTCCAATAAATACATTGCCTGAATCTGGCTTTAAATATCCGGATATATTCTTTAAAAGGGTAGATTTTCCACTGCCATTTCCACCAATTATGCCCACCATCATATTTTCATCTATGGTAANGTCAATGCCTTCTAAAACCTTATTTTNCCCGTAGGAAAAGTGTAATTTTTNCACCTGTAAAATAGCCATCTTATCACATTCCTTCATTATTTCTTTTACTTTTAATAAGCAGGTATAGGAANAAGGGGGCACCAAAGCTTGCAGTNATTATTCCAATGGGTATTTCTACCGGCCTTAATATATATCTGGCTAAAGTATCNGCAAAAGTTAAGAATACAGCTCCCAATATGGCACTAAAGGGTACAAGAACTCTGTTATCCGGCCCTATTATAAGCCTTGATATATGGGGGACAATAAGTCCTACAAAACCAATGATTCCTCCCATGGATACGGCAGTGGCTGTGATTAGGGAGCCTAATATTAAAATAATCTTTTTAACCAATTCTGTATTTACTCCTAAATGTTCAGCAGTTTCTTCCCCGGTTAATATTGCATTTAAATCCCTTGAAAACACATACATGATACTGGAGCTAATTAATATTACAGGAGCAGCAAAGGCTACACTATTCCAATTTACAAGATTAAAGCCGCCCATTGTCCAGAAGAATATCCTGTTAAGTTCTTCATGGTTCAGTAGCATGAGCAGGGATATAAGGGCTGAAATAAGGGAGCTTACAGCTATGCCAGCCAGTAGCATTGTGTTCATTGATATTTTGGTACCAGTTCTGGATACCATATAGACAAAGGCTATGACCAATAGGGACGTACCAAAGGCCATAAAGCTAATACCAAATAAGCCAAGGCTTAATATGATGGCCAAGGTGGCACCCAGGGCTGCACCAGAGGAAATTCCCAGAACATAAGGATCTGCCATAGGGTTTCTAAGGAGACCTTGAAAGAAGGTGCCTACAATTGAAAGTCCCATACCTGCTAAGCTTGCTGCTATTACCCTTGGTAGTCTTAAATTAAGTATTATGGTCCTGTTGCTTCCTTCCCCCTTGCCAATAAATACATTTACAATTTCTCCAGNGGAAATCTCAACTGCCCCTATGGAAATGGATATTAAGACTGTAAATATGAGACTTAATATAGCTGTGATAAAAAGAATATTCCTCTTCAATTTATTCAAAAACCTCCGGATGTAAGTATTTTGCAACTTCCTTCAGTCCCAATACAATCCTGTTGGAAGCCCTTACCAGTATGTTTTCATCACTTACTACAAATATATTTCCATTCTTTATGGCATCTGTTTCCTTGAAACCTTCCGCATTTTTAATATCTTCTATATTAGCAGCATTAGGAGATGTAATTATTACATCAGGATTTTTCTTAACCAATTCTTCCACACTGTATTGTGGCCAGCCCTCTTCTTCAACAATATTGTTACCTCCGGCAATGCTTATAAGCTCATCAATAAATGTACCTTTTCCCGCTGTATAGTTTCCATCCAGCATTAATAGATAGTATACATCTACCCTTGGAAGGCCTTCTACTTTTTCCTTTACTTCATTTATCTGGGCCTGCATTTCATTTATAATTTCTTTACCCTGATCTTCAGTGCCAGTTATTTGGGCCAATAATCTTACGGATTCAAATGTTTGATTCATGTTTACAGCATCTAAGACTATAACTGGTATTCCCATACTTTCTATAGCTTCCATCTCTTCCCGGCCAGAGTAGTTGGAAGCCAGAACAAGGTCAGGTTCCTGGGATATTATGGCTTCAACATTAGCCCCCTCATATCCTCCCACCTTTGGCAGCTCTACTACTTCGGCTGGATAATCATCATATTCAGTAACTCCTACCAGCCTGTCTCCCACGCCTAAGGCATATAAAAGCTCTGTAACAGATGGAGCCAGGGATATTATTCTTTCAGCTTCCTTTTCTATAGTAACTTCCCTGCCTAAAAAGTCTGTAATAGTTAGTGGGAATTTTTCCTCTACTGTTTCTTGTTTTATTTCTTCTGAGTCTTCAGTCTCATCAACTGTTTCTGATACGCTATTTTTTGTACAGGCAGCTGTAGATAGGAGTAAAATAAGTACTAGTATTAAGACTAATAGGTTCTTAAACTTTTTCATAAAAAATCCCTCCTAAACCAATAATTAAATCAAAAAAGCCTACCCCAGAGGTAGGCCTTTTTTCAAAAATTAAAGCACAAAAAAACCATTATACCTTCCCTCCGAAGGCTAATTTGTTTAATCTTATGGCAGGTCTCCTGGCTTGTGATTCATCTTCCACCCTACCTTCCCGTCTTAAAAGACAGTGGTTATTAGGGCTTCATCCTCACTTACAGTAGCGGGGGCTGCGCAGGATTTTCACCTGACTTCCCTATTATCCTTACGGACCATAAGATTTTACTATTCAGTTTTTTATATATTTTATTATTGTTAATCATTTTAGTCAATAGTTTAAATTTAAACAAATTTATGATATACTTTTTTATTAACTAAATAGGAGTAGGTGATTATATGATTACTTTAGTCACTGGTGGAGCCAGAAGTGGCAAGAGTACCTTTGCTGAAAGCCTGTACAGGGACATGGAAGATGTAGTATATATTGCCACATCCAGAGTATGGGATGAAGAAATGAAAGAAAGGATTAAACTACATAAGGAAAGCCGTCCTTCCCATTGGAGGACCTATGAGGGGAACTATACATTAACTAAGGCCCTAGGGGAGGAAAGAAATTATATACTGGACTGCATAACCTTACTGACTTCAAATATAATGTTTGATGTAGCCAAGGATATTGAATACATAGATTTTAAGCTGCAGAAGGAAATAGAGGACAGGGTATGGGAAGAATTGCATTCCTTGATAAAGGCCATTGAGGAAAGGAAGTACAATCTGGTAATGGTAACTAATGAAGTAGGTTTTTCTTTGGTTCCGGACAATCATATAGGCCGGGTATTTAGAGATATTCAGGGAAGGGTCAACCAAAGGATAGCTGCCTTAAGTCATGAAGTTTATTTGGTATGCTGTGGAATACCGGTGAAAATAAAATGATAGATGGATTGGTTTTAGCTATCCAGTTTTTAACCCGCCTACCAGTAAAAAAATGCGTGGACTTTAATGATAAAAACCTATCTAAGAGTATTTTATACTATCCCTTTGTAGGTCTTTTAATTGGCGGATTTGGAGCATTAGTTTATTATATATTTGCTTATTTAAATGATAGAATAGCCAGCTTCTTTGCACTACTGGCTATGATAGTAATAACAGGAGGCCTCCATTTAGATGGCTTGTCAGACAGCTTTGATGGATTTTTGTCCTGCCGTGAAAGGGATAGGGTACTTGAAATAATGAAGGATAGCCGTCTTGGATCCTTTGGGGTTCTGGCCATAGTACTGGATATACTATTGAAATATATTCTTATTTCCAGCATAGAAGGAAATATGTTTTTAATATTGGGCCTAAGCTATGCCAATAGCCGTTTGATAATAGCCTACTTAATTTCTGCTAAAAGGATTGCCAAAGCAGAAGGAATAGGGTATATGTTTTATAANAGCAAGCCTANAAAGTATGCCTTATTTGGAGGAATCATATATATAGTTATGCTTTTATTTGTAGATCCAATTTATTTGATACCTTTGTTTTTCTCCTTTATACCTGGGCAGATAATGGCTAATATAGCCTATAGAAAAATAGGNGGCTTTACAGGGGATGTATATGGTGCCACCATAGAGCTTTGTGAAATTGTGTCTTTATTAACTTTTTTGGGGGTGCTAACTTGGATATAATTCTTATTCGCCATGGGCAGACGGAAGATAATGTTAAAAGGATTTTTAGTACCAAGGATACTGTATTAACAGAGGAAGGGAAGGAGCAAATAAAAAGGACTAAAAGTTTTGTTGACAGCTTGTCCTTTGATAGGGTATATGTAAGCCCTTATTCCAGGGCTACTGAAACTATGGAGATACTGGGATTAGATGGTCAAGTGGAGGAAAGAATTAGGGAAGTAGACTTTGGTGCCTTTGAAGGTCTCACATATGAAGAAATATTAAAAAATTTCCCGGAGGAAGCTAAAAAATGGCATGAGGATTTTATTAATTTTGTAGTGCCAGAAGGTGAAAGCATCAAAATGGCCTATGAAAGGGTTACTTCCTTCCTGGAAGAAATATCAAAAAAAGAAGAAGATGTAGTTTTAGTATGCCATGATGGAGTAATTAAAATTGCTTTAAGCTGGGTATTTGACAGTGTGGATTATTTTTTTAAGTTTAAGGTAGACAATGGAAGTGCCAATATAATCTCCCTGGATGGAAATGGGTATAAATACATTAAAATGGTTAATTACACAGTTAAATAGACAAATTCCGTTGAGCGCAATTTTGGGAAGGTGTTAAGGCCAGGACGATCAAGAGACGGGCAACATGACAGCAGCCAAAGCTTCATATTCCAGAAGCTTTGGCTTTTATAATTTTTGAGTTCTTTATATACTGCTGTATTTATTGTTAGATTCATAAGCTTAGCTATATTTTCCCATTATATGGTTGACAAGTGTGTAAAAAATGATATAATCAAACATATTGAAACAAAAACAAACAAATATAAACAAGGCAGGTTGGTGCTTCTATGCTTCAAATAGAAAGAAGACATTTAATAATGAAGTATCTTGAGGAAAATAAAAGTGCTACTGTAGAGGAGTTAGCNAAAAACTTTGATGTTTCTACCATGACCATAAGGCGGGATCTGCAGTATTTGGAGGACAACAATCTAATTGTAAGGACCCATGGTGGTGCCATATTAAATACCAAATTAGACATAGAAATTCCTCTAAAGGAGAAAAGGGTAAGAAACAAGGAGGAAAAAAAGAGGATAGCCCAATATGCTGTAAGTCTGGTGAAAGATGGGCAAACTATACTGTTGGATGCTGGAACCACTACCATGGAAATAGCTAAGAGGCTAAAGGACAAAAAAGATTTAACAATAGTTACTTCTGATGTATTTATAGCAGGATACCTAGCCAGGAACCATAAGTTCAGGGTTTTTTGTACAGGAGGCCATGTCCAAAACATGGTAGGGGCTTGTATAGGGCCGGGAACGAGTGAGTTTTTAAGAAATATTAATGTGGATATAAGCTTNATAGGAACCAGTTCAATAGACTTAGAAAAGGGAATAACAACCCCTACCTTTGAAAAGGCAGANGTAAAGAAACAGATGATTAAGGCTGCTGGTAAAAGTGTATTAGTAACAGATAGCAGCAAGTTTGGCATAACTAAATTTGCTAAGATTTGTGATCTGGAAGATTTTGATCTAATCATTACAGACAATAAATTACCTGCTAGNATACTTAAGGAATTGGAAAAGTTAGAAATAAACATAAAACTGGTGTAAAAGCATTAATTAATAGAATAGGAGTTGTTCATATGTCTAAGATTGTAATAATTGCCGATGATCTGACTGGTGCAAATGCAACCAGTGTACTTCTAGCAAAACAGGGCTTTAAATCTGCTACCTTTACTAATCTAAACAAGTACAATCCTGATAAAAATGAGAACCTGGATGTTATATCCATAAGTACAGATAGTAGAGCTATAGATAAAGATATGGCTTTTAATAGGGTTAGTAAGGTAGTAAAGTTTTTCCAGGATCAAGATGTAAAATTTTACTGTAAAAGGATAGACAGTACCCTAAGGGGTAATATAGGGGTAGAAATAGATGGAGTTTTTAGTGGGCTAGCGGATGATACCATTGCAATAGTGGTATCTGCTTTTCCTTCATCAGGCAGGGTTTGTATTGGAGATTATTTAATAGTTAACCAGCTACCTTTGGAAAAAACTGATGTGGCTAAAGATCCAAAAACCCCTGTATTGCATTCAAAAGTAACAGATATTATTAAAAGCCAAACCAAGGAAAAGGTAGGCCACATTGAATTAGCTAAAGTGCTCAAGGGCTGTAGGGTTATTAAAAATGAATTGATAGAAGAAGTAAAGGCTGGGAGCAGGATAATTGTAGTTGATGCCATTACTGACGAAGATATAATGGAAATTGCGAAAGCAGTAAAGGAAGCTAATCTTAAGTTCGTGTCTGTAGACCCAGGACCCTTTACGGCTGCTTTGGCCAAGGTCTTATTTGAAGCTAATGAGAATAAGACCAATAAAAAGGTAATGTGTGTTATAGGAAGTGTGACAAATTTAACTAGAAGGCAGGTAGAAGAATTAAGAAGGACTTATCCTACCTTTTTTGTTGAAGTGGATACTGAAAAGCTCCTTTACCACAATACTGGCAATGAAGAAATGGATAGGGCTGTGGAGCTGATTACAAGAGGTATTGACAAGGCCAATATTATTGGCTTAATAACTACCAATGGGGAAAAGGATGTTTTAGATTTAAAAAAGATAGCCCATGAATTAAGCATAACAGAAGATGAAATATCACAAATAATTGCCAGTAGTATTGGAAAAATAACAAAAAGGGTACTGGATATTGCTGGTTCAACTATAGGTGGCTTGTTTACCACCGGTGGAGACATTACTGTATCCATATGCAATGAAATTGGAGCTGTTGGAATAGAAGTCTTAGACGAAGTTCTACCTCTAGCGGTATATGGAAAGATTAAGGATGGCAAATATAATTATATTTCAATTGTTACTAAGGGTGGAATGATTGGAGACGAAAGGGCAATTATAAAATGTATCGATTACATGTTAAGCAGGCTTTCAAATTAATACATAAATCAAGAGGAGGTTGTTAAAATGGATAGGCCAATAATAGGAATCCCAATGGGAGATCCAGCAGGCATAGGTCCTGAAATAGTTGTGAAAGCTTTAAATAGGGAAGAAGTATATAAGATATCCAAGCCTATAGTTATAGGAGATAGGGATGTTATTTCCAATGCTATGAAATTTTGCGGTTTAGACTTGAATATCAATGTAGTAGAAAGCCCACAGAAAGGAAAATACATTAAAGGAACTATTGACTTAATTGATTTAAATAATATTGATATAGATGAGCTTGAAATAGGCAAGATACAAGCTATAGCAGGGAAGGCTGCCTTTGAATATATTGAAGAAACTGTAAAACTGGCCCTAGAAAAGAAAATTGATGCCATAGCAACAACACCTATAAATAAGGAATCCTTAAAGGCTGCAAATATTCCTTATATAGGACATACAGAAATACTTGAAGGTTTAACAAATACCTCCAATCCATTGACCATGTTCCAGGTAGATAATTTAAGGGTATTTTTCCTAAGCAGACATGTTTCCCTTAGGCAGGCTTGTGATCTGGTTACAGAGGAAAGGGTTTACGATTATATAAAAAGGTCTAAAGAGGCTCTTGAGGTCCTTGGTATAAGGGATGGGAAGATAGCAGTTGCAGGCTTAAATCCACATAGTGGAGAGCACGGCCTATTTGGAGACGAGGAAGTAAAGGAAATTGAACCTGCCATAAGAAGAGCCCAGGAAGAAGGCATAGATGTGGTAGGCCCTGTACCTGCAGACTCAGTGTTTTATTTTGCATTAAAGGGGGCATATGATGCAGTACTTTCCCTGTATCATGATCAGGGGCATATTGCTACTAAGATGGTAGATTTTGAAAGGACTGTTTCTATTACAAACAATCTGCCCTTTTTAAGGACTTCTGTCGACCATGGAACAGCCTTTGATATTGCAGGGACAGGAAGGGCTAGTGAAGTAAGTATGGTTGAAGCCATAAAGGTTGCAGCCAAATATGCATTTAATTTTAACAAACAAAATAAAGCTTAGACTAATAAAAGGAAGAAGATTAAGGAAAAACTTTCAAGGAGGATTTTTATGGAAGCAGTAGGTAGTCAAATGATTTTAGGACTAATCGTTGGAATTACAATATTGGTCTTTTTGATATTGAGGACCAGGATACATGCATTTCTGGCCTTAATTATTGCAGCTTCAATTACAGGAGTTATAGGTGGTATGCCTGCAAATGATGTATTGGCTGCAATTACAAATGGATTTGGTTCTACCTTAGGCAATATTGGTATTATAATTGGTTTTGGAGTTATGATGGGACAAATTTTTGAAATTTCAGGTGCAGCAGAAAGAATGGCCCAAACCTTTATTAAAAAACTGGGTAAGGGTAAGGAAGAAATTGCACTGGCCATAACAGGATTTTTAGTATCCATACCCATATTTTGCGACTCAGGCTTTGTTATACTGTCACCATTAACAAAGGCTATTTCACGTAAGACTAAGAAATCAGTAGTAACCCTGGGAGTTGCTTTGGCAGCAGGACTGGTTATAACCCATTCACTAGTGCCCCCTACACCAGGACCAGTAGGGGTGGCAGGTTTATTCGGGGTAAATGTAGGTTCTATAATATTGTGGGGGATACTTTTAGCCATACCAATGACAATAGCAGCCCTAATTTATGCCAAATATATTGGTAAAAAAATATATCAAATTCCGGCAGAAGATGGGGAAGGATGGACAAGGCCTGCCTATCAGGAGCCAGATTATGAATCTGTACTAGATGATGACAATAAGGATCTTCCCTCAGCTTCTATGTCCTTTGCACCAATAATTGTACCTATAATACTAATACTTATTGATACTGTAACTACAGCCCTAGGAATTGAAGGCAGCTTAAAAACTATAATAGGCTTTTTTGGTTCACCAGTTATTGCAGTTGGTATAGGGCTTATTATTGCCATATACGGGTTAACAGGCAAATACACTAGAGAGGAAACAATAGAACACATGGAAGAAGGAATAAAGTCTGCTGGAATAATAATACTTGTTACTGGAGGTGGAGGGGCCTTAGGCATGGTCCTTCGTGAAAGTGGGGCAGGAACATATATAGCGGAGCTTATTACAAAAACCTCTATTCCAGCCATCATGCTGCCCTTTATAATTTCCACTTTAGTAAGGCTTATTCAGGGAAGTGGTACAGTGGCTATGATAACTGCTGCTTCCATCACTGCACCCATATTAGCCAATTTAAATGTAAACCCAGTATTTGGAGCCCTGGCAGCATGTATAGGCTCATTGGTATTTTCACACTTTAATGATAGTTTTTTCTGGGTGGTAAACCGCATGCTGGGCATAACCGATGCCAAGGAGCAGATGCAGGTCTGGTCTGTAACCAGTACTATAGCCTGGGCAGTTGGATTTATTGAGTTAATTATAATTAGTTTAGTATTTTAAAATATAAAAAGTGTTTAGGAGCTAATTTCTTGTCAATAAAGCTCCCAAACACTTTTATTAAATATCAATGCCTAAGAATTGTTTTACCAGTACACCAACTAAAAAGGATAAGGCTGCTACAGAAAGGCTTATGGTAGCCATTTCTAAAAATCTCTTTTTAAAGGGCAGATCCTTTGCTACAGATACATAATAGGTAAAGGCAAATATTATAATAACTACAGTTATTAACATGGCAATTAAGGCATGAATGTAATTATGGCTGGGCAATATAATATATGGTAGTACCAGCAGTATTACGGCAACAATGTACATAATACCAGTATAGAAGGCTGATTTCTTTGCATTTACATTGCCTTCAGACCGTGCAGACAGATACTCAGAAGAGGCCATTGATAATGTTGCTGATATGCCTGTAATTAGTCCGGATAAGGCCACAATTTTATTATTTTGCAAGGCAAAGCTTAGTCCTGCTAAAGTTCCTGTTAGCTCAACCAATGCATCATTTAAGCCTAGTACCATGGAACCAACATACTGCAAACGGTCTTCATCTAGCAGATTGATGAGGGCATATTCATGCCCTTGTTCATCCTCATATANCTTGTTGGCTTCAGGAACTTCTTCCCTTAGCAGGGCATACATTTGCTGAGATACTACTTCTCCCTTTTCCATAATCTTAATTACAAAGGTATATCCTAGAATAATGCTTAAGAAGTAATAGAAATATACTTTGAATTTTTGAGGCTTAAGCTTTTTATTAGTATACTTTTCCCAAATCTTACTGTGCATTTTTTCTTCTCTGCCAATCCGTTCCAACAATTCCTTATCCGACTGTTTTTTTACCCTCTTTGCTAAATTCATGTATATGGCATGTTCTGTTATTTCATTTTGCTGCAGCTTAAGCATGGCTTTTTTAGTCTCTTCTGATATTTCTATTCTTTTTTCCAATGTTCCACCCCCTTTTATATCCATCAATTTATTCAAAATAGGCACATGGGCCTATGGAACATTTTCCGCAGGAATCACAAGTTCCTATATCTGTATAAAGCCTATCGGTATCTAGGCATTTTTCATAGCAGACTGCCCTATTTAGATCCCCAAGGGATAGGGCATTTGTAGGGCAATTTTCTACACATTCTAAACATGAGTCATCTTGATAGTATAAGCAGGGTGATTTATCAAAAATTTGTTTCCTATTTGCTTCTATGTCTATATCTATAAATACAGTTCCAGCCCTTCCTGCACATCCCTTATCCGTAATTAGCAGGTGGTTGACTCCAAACTCTCCAAGGCCAGCTATATGAGCTGCTGATTTATGAGACCATGGAGCCTTCAACAATTCTTCATCAAAACCATGGGTAGCCTGTACTGCAGCTGCTGTAACACTGAAGTCCTTTAAATATTCTATTAAGTGGGCAGTTAAATTATTTATTAAAGTGTTACATTCATAATAGGTTTTTGCCCATAAATAAGAAACTGNTTNATCTTGTTTATTACTNTCTACTACTTTTTTTGTAAAAGGAATGAAAAAGGAAACTACGGTTTTGCAAGTTGGCAATATGTCAGTAGGATACAAGTGATGGGGTCCAATAATTTCTTTAATCCTTTTATATCTTTTATCCCCTGCACTGCTAAAGCCTATTAGGGGAACTCTAAATAATTCATCCTTATTATGAGATAATACATAGTCAGTAATAAATTTTTGAATTTTTTCCTTCAAAACTTTTACCCCCTTTTATGTAATACACAAGTTATTAATGTAGCTGTTATCTTTAAATAGCATGAGACCCTTCCTTTCTTGTGTATATTTTATAATGGGGGCAAATATTAGTCAAACCATATATGCCATTTCTGGCAGCTTCACTGGCTTTTTTGCAATCCGCTCCTATTCTTAGACACCATAGGAACCATATTTGTGGCAGTAGTATACGGACCCTTTTTTGGTGCCTTAACAGGGGGACTTACTAATGTAGCTTTAGGAATTATACAAAATCCTAAGAACATACCCTTTGCCCTAGTAAATATTGCAGTAGGAATTGTTGTAGGACTAATTGCCAGGAGATGGAAGTTTAATTTAAAAACTGCTATTATTACAGGGGCAATATTGGCTGTAGTAGCTCCATTAATAGGTACACCCATATCAGTCTATGTATATGGAGGTATTACTGGGGACTTCAACGATGTATTCTTTACCTGGCTGGTGCAAACAGGGCAGAAGGTATTTACGGCTGCCTTCATACCAAGGATAACCAGCAACATTGTTGATAAGATTGCCAGTTGTGTAATAGTTTCACTTCTGATGGCTAGAATTCCAAGACAGTATATGCAGGGGGCTAAATAATGGAAAGGAGTAAAAAAGTTATATTTGCATCCCACTGTATACTAAACCAAAATACTGTAGTACCTCCTTTGGCCAGGGCAAGGGGACCCTATAGGGATATAGTGGATACTATATTTGACTATGGAATAGGCATACATCAACTTCCATGTCCAGAATTTAGACATCTGGGACTAGGAAGAAAGCCTATGGATAAGGAGGAGTACGATACTGCAGAATATAGAAAACTGTGTAAGGATATATCTAGGGATGCTGTTAATATGATGAAGGAGTATCTAGATAATGGATATGAAATATTAGGCCTAATTGGTATAAACAATAGCCCTACCTGCAGTATAGTAGGGGAAAAGGGCATATTAATGGAGGAATTATTATATTTATGTAAGGAAGAAAATATAGAACTTAAATTAATTGATGTACCGACAGATTATGTAGATGGAGAAAAGGGGAAGGGATTTATAAATAAGTTAAAATCATTTTTAAAGGGTTTGTAAAATTAATCCATGGATAGTATAATTTAATTATACTATCTTTTCTTTTTTGTGAAAGGAGATGTTCTTTTGAAAAAAAGGCGCTATATAATCCCTTTAATAATAGTGTTAGTACTTATATTTATAAGTTCCTTTAATACCATAATAAACTTCATAACCGATTATCAGTGGTTTAGGGAGCTTGGCTTTACAGACACCTTTTTAAAAAGGCTGAAGACCCAATTTACCATTGGAGTGCCCACCTTTATTATACTACTTACTGCCATATACCTTTATTTTAACTTTATTAAGAGAAAATACTATAAAACTTCCCATATAGACAGTGCTGCCAAGGATGATAAGTGGTTAAATAG
>JGI24714J26587_10001726_pt1 | contig 15083 bp, 16 predicted proteins | sample BioPla4DNA2_FD_26587 | JGI IMG/M metagenome (IMG submission 26587)
GAGGGGTTCCCAGCCACTCCCATCCTACGAGTGTCTGGAACCCCTCTTCTGTGCCAACCCCTTTGTAGCGGCAGGCTGACAGAATGATCTGCAGAACGAACATGTGCCTTATGCTGAAGCCTCGTCCTTCAGCTCCTCAGCAATCTCTTCCGGCAACCGATAAATTATGAACTTATCATATGGATCTTCCGCTCCAGGAACCCGAATTTTATTAATCTTCCTGAAGGGATACTTCCGCACTACCTCTTTATACTCAGGTAAAGGATAAAATAGGATTACATCAACAGTGCGCGGCGCTTGCTTAATAGAAGTAATTATGTTTTTCATCACTTTGGCAAACACCTTGCTGGAAAACGGATTAAAGAAATAAAAGCAGGTATCTACAGGCTTTACCTTATAATGCTCAGCTAAGCCAAACTTAAATTCGATCGGAGCAGGAATATCCTTAGCCTTCAAGCGGTAAGTATACTTATTATCAAGGGCTTCGTTGAAAGTTAGATCGTGGGCCTCAATCCCCACAACAGGGATCTGAAAACGCCTGTGAATATAAAAGGCCACGCGCCCTCTGCCACAGCCAAAATCTACAACCCGTTCATGGTGGCCAAGGCTGTACGACTGAAACAATACGTCCAGTGCTTCATATGGAGTGGCTTCATAACGATTATAGTGGCTGTGGCCATCCCACTCTCTCAATCCAACCGTTCGGATTCCTAACTCCCTGTCATACTTCTTTGCACTCATGATAAAATTCCTTTCCCTACTTGATTTCCCTTACATACATTCTCCGAATTGGTCCCTTACCCTTTTATATTAAAAAGACCGGCAGTATTGAAGCCGGTCTACTGTTATCTGCGATTAGCAAATTCCCCTATTTTTCGGTCCATCTTGGAAATGTGGTTGGTCAACCAATCAATCACCATCTGATTGGCACTGATGATCACGGTAAGGCTTCCGCCAGACTGCTCGTAATCATTCCGGAGCTTTTCTAAGCTGGCAATAAAAGATGCATGTGCTTTTTTCTGCTCTGCTAATCCAGGGTAATCAATGCTGCGCATATACTCTTCTTCGTCAGCAAAGTGCTTCTTGGTATAATTATCTAGAAACGCAAGCAGATCCCCTATGTATTCCCGAGCTTGTCCCTTTTTTCCAGCATCAAACAGTTTTTCCGCATGTCTAAACCACTCTTTATGCTGTTCATCAATAAAATCCACACCGACAGACAATGACGGATGCCACGGCATAAGCAGACCTCCCCAACACTCAATTTTAGGCACTCAATTTTTGATTTAATTAATATTACCACAAAACTGATTTATTCTCAACCCCGCTCCTCCCACAACTTGACGCGCTCTTCAAAACTTTTGACTTCATGGACTTGGTGCAGCATCCAAATGTAACTAAAGGGATCGGCAAAAATTGCATTGGTAACTCCATAATCCGGTATATCAGTTCTGTACACCCAGCCTGCATCGCTTTAGCGTACNTCTCGTTAATATCTGGGACCAGAACATTAAACCAAATTGACTGCACTGGATGTTCGCCAGGCGGTGCCAGCTGAAACTCTGGATTGGCGTCCAGCATATGAAACCGCACACCATAGAGGGTAAATACTACTTCGTTTTGACCCTTGGGGAAATCTGTTACTTCTACTCGTTCTAAATCAAAAATTTGCTCATACGTTTCTAAAGCTTTAAGGCTGTCTTCAACTACAAAATCAATTTCTACGCCGGTCATTTTACTTAACCTCCATTTCGCTTGTCTTAAAAGAGATTGTTAAGGAAGTGAGATAGAATTCCGCCCATTACCGAGTTTGAACGATGGGCAGCATATCCAAATGCTANGCTGCAGAGAAATATCGACAGGGCTCCACCGACAGGATTGGTTAGGTTCTCCACCAAAACCCCCATAAAATACCAACCCGGTAGATGCAGCACCAAGAACATTAGCGATGTGACCAGGTTAGCTGCCGCAAATGAATAACCCTTCTGCAGATTGGTAAGGAGTGCTCCCCGCATTAGTATCTCCTCAAAGATTGGAGCAATAACTAACACATTTAGAAGCGGGACGCTGAACTGGGTTGGGAAAATTGGCTTACCTTGAAGGTAATTGGGAATTATGCCGGTTAAGGCAATCAGAAGTCCAACCCCTCCTCCCCATCTAAGCCACCCTTTCCAGTTACCAAAGTTAAATAAGCTGCCGAGTCGAGTATTCGAGTTCCGCAGGAGCCGCAGTGCAGGCAGAATCCAGATTAGAACTTTAGCAGTGGTCCAGTAAAGGAAACTGCCCCAACCAGCCGCCAGCAAACTGAAGCTCGATTCCAGCCAAATTTTTAAATGCNACGCTCCGATCCAAGTGATGATAATTAATAAAAATGTAATGTATGTGGTTTTTACTATTGCTGTTTCTGAACTATGCTTCTGCATTCCATTTCATCCTTACATTTTGGATATTTATCTCATTTGTTCTGCGCTAAACCAACAGAATCCTATTACCCTGTTAATTTCTTGATCATTCCGGGATACTTACTAAAATCGCTCACATATACTTAACCAACAGATAATTGGGGGGTTTTTATCGTGAGTGAATCGTTGGATAGAACCCGAAAGCCAAATTTTTTAATGATTATGGTAGATCAGGAGCGCTACCCCGTAGTTTACGAAACGCAAGAATTGAAGCAGTGGAGAAAGAAATACCTNAAGGCTTATGAGCTGTTGAAAAGCAGAGGATTGGAGTTTAAGAATCATTATGCAGGCAGCACAGCCTGCGTACCCAGTCGAGCCACTATTTATACCGGACAGTATCCCTCACTCCACGGTGTTTCCCAAACTGATGGAGTCGCAAAATCAGCATATGATCCAGATATGTTCTGGCTTGATCCACATACTGTACCTACTATCGGCGATTATTTCCGAACAGCTGGTTATCAAACGTATTGGAAAGGAAAGTGGCATGCATCCCTGGCAGACATTACTGTTCCTGGCACACACGATGCGTTCCTGTCCTATAACCCGAACAATGGCGTCCCGGTGCCGAAAAATGAGCGGTTATATGTAGAGGCTAATAATCTTGGGGATTACGGATTTGACGGCTGGGTAGGACCAGAACCACACGGCAGCAATCCAAGAAATTCAGGTTCGTCTGCAGCTACTGGTGTCAGCGGTAGAGATGTGGTCTATAAACAGCAGACAGTTGAACTGATTAAACACCTTGATCAAATGCACAGAAGTAATCCAGAAGCAGAACAAAAACCCTGGTTCATTATGTGCTCCTTCGTCAACCCGCATGATATTGCCATCTTTGGCGCAGCGTCACAGCGTTCTGACCAATTNTCCTTTAAAGTCGACCCTTCTGTTCCCCACATTCCTCCAGCTCCTACCGCTCATGAATCTTTAGCAACTAAACCTTCAGCACAATCAAGTTACAGGCGGATCTACCCTCTAGCGCTGCAGCCGTTGGTGGATACCTTATTCTACCGCCAGCTATACTACAGCCTGCAGTTAGAAGTAGATCGCCAGGTTCATGCTGTACTTAATGCCCTGATGCAGTCGTCTTTTTACGAGAACACGATTGTGATTTTCACCTCAGATCATGGAGAGCTGTTGGGAGCACACGGCGGTTTGTTCCAGAAATGGTACCAAGCCTATGAAGAAGCTATTCATGTGCCTCTAATCATCCACAATCCTGTTTTGTTCCCCAAACCCAGAACAACAGATACGCTTACCAGCCATGTTGATCTGCTACCTACTCTGCTGGGTTTAGCGGGCTTAGATACAGATAAGCTGCAGAAAATACTTAAAAAGGACCATACCGAAGTGCATCCATTGGTAGGACGCGATCTTTCGCCACTGGTCTTAGGACAAAACTGTCCTCAAGTAGATGGACCGATTTACTTCATGACCGATGATAATGTTACTCAAGGCCTGAACCAAGTCAGTATTGCCGGCATACCCTATCCAGCTGTGGGCCAACCTATCTCGATTGAAACTGTGATCACACCACTGCCCACAGGAAAAGGTGGAACAGATGAAGTTTGGAAANACTCCCGCTACTTTAAAAACCCGCAGTTTGAAAACATTCCAGGNAGAGGTGATCAGTTTGGCTATCGGGGTCAACGTGTAAGAATGACCTTTAACCCCGGATGCAGACCAGATGAGCAGCAGTGCAGACCTGTACCGGATGAGTTTGAAATGTATAATTTGACAAGAAACCCCTTAGAAACNCAGAATTTAGCCAGCAGTCCTTTCCGCACTCCAATAACGATAAAAATTCAAGCGATCCTGCACCAGATTCTGGAAGAACAGAGGGCAGAAAAGCGACTGTATCCTACTAATTAGCAAACCGCTAGGCCTACAGCCTAGCGGTTATGTAATCACCGAGTGATAACCGTACCAGCTCTTCCCTTTACTGCTTCATTAACTTCAGTTAGGGAGGTTATAATCGCCCGCTTTCCTCCTGCTTTGACAAAATCCAGTGCCGCTTGAATCTTGGGTGCCATGCTGCCTGTACCAAACTGCCCTTCTGATAAATAGCGTTCGGTCTCTGCAGCAGTCAAATGGTCTACATCTTGTTCGTTTAACTGACCAAAGTTAAGCTTTACATTGCTGACATCTGTAAGTAAAACAAGTGCATCCAGACCTAGGTCGCGGGCCAGCAGGGCGCTGGCAAGATCCTTATCAATTACCGCATCTATGCCTACAAGCTGATTGTTTTTCTCGACTACTGGAACACCTCCACCTCCTACCGCAATTACAAGCCCACAGTGCTCCAGTGCATGTTTGATTATTTCTAACTCAAGAATCTTAATGGGTTGTGGTGAAGGGACCACCCTCCTCCATCCCCGCCCGCTGTCATTAATCCAGGTTTCTCCCTGCTCCATTTTCTCTTTAGCATACTGTTCCGAAAAAAACGGACCGATCGGTTTTGTACATCTCGAAAACGCTTCATCGCTGCTGTCAACTAATACCCTTGTGACGATCGCGGCAGTTTGAACGGCTTTTCCACGCTGGCGGAATTCATTTTCCAGTTCGCACTGGAGCATGTAACCCAGCTGACCCTGAGTTTGGGCTACACAGGAATGGAGCGGCTGTACCGGTATTTGTTCAGCAGCCGATTCATTTTGTATGAGGATGTTCCCAACCTGGGGTCCATTGCCGTGGGTAATTACCATTGAGCAGCCCTGCTCGTAGAGTTCCGCCAACTGGCTGCAGCAGCTGCGGATGTTCTCCAACTGTTCCTCATACGTCCCCATTTGACCGGCTCGAATAATTGCATTACCGCCAAAGGCAATCAGCAGTTTGTCCATACTTCCCATCTCCACACTGAAATTTTTCTTTTTATCATAACACTACTGATATGCTGAAGTAAATATCTTAATTTCAATGGCTCGTAGTTTTGCCATCAATTGAGTGATGATCCATTTTACAAAGCGATTTTCAAAGGTATCAAAAGAAATCCGTTTTTCGCGTAGACAAATGGGAACCTCTTGACCATCCAATCAAACCTGAAGGCTATGGAATATCCGGAAGCTATATCTATACAAATATTCTATTATTAGAAAAAGCCAGTACTCTACCGGAATTAAGCATCAAGACTTTAGATGAGTGGCGGACTTGGCTCGAGCTAAAAAGACTCCAACCAGAAATCAAAGTATTAATGGATAAAACTAGGCTAAAACAAGAAACAAGGACAAAAGGCTTTAAAGTACATGATATGATTGTGAGCATAGAGGACGGGCATATTACAATTTGTAAAGATAACAACACGGTTATAGTTACAGTGCAGGAATTTATCCACAATTTGCGAGGTGTACTGAAAAAGTTAACAGTATAGAAATCACACTCCTACTTTAGTACTCCATCCCCATTTTTCCCCCAGCCTGTAGCCCATGCAGCCGTAGTTTCATACCATATAATGAACTTGAATCAACAAGCTAGGAGTGTGATACGATGTCTGAGCCGAGTATTCCCAGCGAAATAAATCTGACGCTAGACCAATCCATCACCCTTTTATTGGCATCGATTGGTATGGAAGAGCTCAGTCTGGCTCATTTAATAAATGCTGAAGCAGAAAAACTCCAGATGGTTTTAGGGACACTGGAAAATGGGCAGCCTCCTCCACCAATTACAAGTCTTGAGGATCTGTTAGCAGTAAATAACAGCATCCGCAGCACTCTCAGAGAGGTTATTAAAAACCAAATGATGCTGCAGTTTAAATTGGAAGACGTCTTAAGGCTTATTGAGATGGAGGAGGAAGACGGTCCAATAGTATTTGACTGCAATTGTTCTGTCTCTGCTGAATTACAAGAAACCGGTGTGAATATCAGTCTGCTTGATCTGCCAATACTGCAGGCAGATGTCAACTTAGCCATCAACATCTGTCCTGAGTGCAGCAGTGAAGGCAGTTCGTTGACTCTCGGTCTTACCGGGCTCCCAATAATTATTGGCAACATTAGCTTTAATTTAACTGATATCGCATCAATTGTCTGCGGAGATAATACACTAGGATTAACTGGTGCTGGCACTGCTACCGGCCTTCTTGCAGGTCTGCTGAACCTGTCCTTAGAAATCGATGGCACAGCGGGAACAGTAGAATTGGAGCTGCTTGACCCAATTCTTGGCACTACAGTTCTGAGTTTCCAACTTACTGGATTAGATATAGAAGTTACACCCTGCAATTAACTAAGCCATTTTCAAAAAAGGTCCTTGTTAGTGGGGCCTTTTTCAATTAAAGCAGAGCTTTATACCTAGCAGCGGACTTTCCTAGGTTAATCTGCTTCGGTGCTGGCTGCTGGCGGCACACTTCCAGCAGATCTTCAAGCTTATACTGCAGCAGAATTTGAAACTTGATTACCGCCTGCAGCATACTAACTACTTCTCGCTGAACCGCAATAAAATTCTCTGGAGTGAGCGGAGTCTGCTTGCTCGAAATCACCGCCCTCAGTTTTTCCGCCTCGGCATTGATTAGATTTGCTAGCGCTTTTTCTTCAAGCGCAATAGATTCTAACAGCTCACAAATAGCTTCTGGACAGCAGTATCTGGCACCCACCTGACTCACCAACCCTATAACCCTTTTTCATTTCTTCATTATATGGAGTTAAGCAGCAGATGACACCGTATTCCTAAAGGATTAAACTACTTCATGCGATACTTTCGCTGTGCTTTTTACTTTCCGCAAACCAGGAAAGGTTTGCCGGTTTAATTTGTGCTATGATTAAAGCACCGTACGGAACAAATGTGGGGAGAGAGAAAGTTGAGTACTGCAATCTTGATGCAGAAATGCATTGATTATATCGAGGCCAATCTCAAAACTGAGCTGACAATTAATGAGTTGGCAGAACTTGTGGGTTTCTCTCAATACCATTTCTGCCATCTATTCTGTAGTGTGGTCGGCATGCCAGCAGCAGCATTTATTACCAAGCGACGGCTGCTGTGGGCAGCGTTTGAGATCGCCAACGGCGCCAAAATCACTGATACTGCGCTTGCTTATGGCTTTGATACCCATGCCGGGTTTTATAAGGCCTTTAAGCGGGAATTCGGATGCTCTCCCACAAAATACGCTAAGCTCAACACCCCCAAGCGGCCGCAGCCGGTAAATCTGTATGCGGAGGGAAATTTTATGTTAACCCAAACTCAGATCAGACAACTCCTTACCAACTGGAACATTGAGGATAAATTGGAAATCGGGCCGGTATACCTTGCCGGCGGTTTAAGACTGTCCAATGAAGCGTGGACAATTGGCAGTAGATATATTCTGAAAACAGGCAGAAACATAGCTGGACTTAAGACCCACATCGCCATCTCTAAAGCTTTAGCTGAAAGCGGCATGGATGCAGCTTATCCAATTCCAACTAAAAATAATGCAGACTTTATACTTGATGGAGACCGCTTTTACGTGCTTACTAATAAAGTCAGAGGCAGCTGTTTAAGCCCCAGGGAACGCTATATGGGAGATCGATTCAGCACCGGAGTTAAATACGGCACAGCCATTGCTGAGCTGCACAAAATTTTGAGATCGCACGATCGAGAGATCGAAATCAACGATAACAACCTTCTAGAGACAGTACTCACCTGGGCGCTGCCGAATACAAAGCGAATTATGGAGCAGTGGGATCTGCCGCTGCCGGATGAGTTTTACCGGGACTACCAGGAAACATTCAGCAAACTGTATCCTGAACTGCCCCGCCACATCATCCACCGCGATCCCAATCCCTCAAATATTATGTTTGAAAACGGAGAGGTTACCGGATTTATCGATTTTGTGATCAGCGAACGCAATGTCAGATTGTTCGATCCCTGCTACTGCGCAACTGGAATTCTATCCGAAGCAGAAACGATCATCCCTGATGGATATGACCAATGGCCGGAGATTTTCAGCGGAATCATTACAGGCTACAACCGCATTGCTAAGCTGACTGCCGCTGAAAAGCAGGCTATCCCCTACATCATCTATTCCATTCAGATGATTTTCATTGCCTGGCTGGATCAGCGCGACGAGTATAAGGANATTGCCATCCAAAACCGCAATATGCTGGATTGGCTGTGGANNAANCGCAGCATGTTTTCGGAAGTGTAGTTAGCAGAGAGTATTTGAGCTGTTGACTTAAAGCCGTCAACAGCTCAAACTAAACGTTAAATTTAACTGTAACGGTGGTGCCTTTATTTTCTTCACTTTCTAAAGACACTTCTGCGTTGTGGTACAGAGCAGCATGCTTCACAATGGATAAGCCTAAGCCGGTTCCACCGGTCTTTTTCGAATGGCTCTTGTCAACGCGGTAAAAGCGCTCAAATACCCGTCCTTGATGCTGTTTGGGTATCCCGATTCCTTGATCCGCTACCTGAAGCAGAACTGCACCGTCCTGTTCCAGCACTTTTACATCGACATGTCCGCCGGTATTGCTGTATTTAATTGCGTTGTCGATTAGGTTGTATACCATTTCAAAGAAAATTGCTTCGTTTCCAGCCACAGTTAACGGTTCCGGATACCTTAACCTCCACCTGGCGATTATCAGCCAGCGGTCGGAGAGCCTGCTCGGCCTGCCCTGCTAAAGCCAAAAGATTGATTGATTGGGTTGGACCTAGATCAACTTTCTCATCTAAACGGGAAAGCTTGAGAATATCGTCGACTAAAGCAATCATTCTCTGGGTTTCAGCGTAAATGTGCGCAGCAAATTCCGGGATATCTTCAGGTCTGGCAATTCCGTCCTTAATCAGTTCAGCGTAACTGGAAATTGCAGTCAGGGGAGTTTTCAGCTCATGGGAAACATTGCCTGCAAACTCTTTCCGCATCTGCTCCACCGCATATTTGCTGCTGATATCAATCAAGAGAACCAAAGCTCCGCGAACTGCAGAACCTTCAAATATGGGATCCGCAAAAACTTGATAGCTTTTTTCGTTTACAGTGATAACATCTTCAGCTTTCTCGCCCTTCAGCGCTTCTTCCACCGCCTGATTTAAGTGGATATCACGAGAGAGTACCAATAAATTCTTTCCAATAAAACTAGTATCGGAATTGTTAGATTCTCCAAATAGATTCAAGGCACTGATATTAACTGTAACGATTCTGCCTGTTTTATCAACTACTATTAAGCCTTCAGCCATGTTGTTGGTCAGTGCGATAAAATCATCCTGCTGGGCCTGCAGCTGCTGAATCTGTTGTTCAATTGCCAAGTTTTGGCGGTGAATGCGGGTCAAAAGCGGCGTAATTTCTCCATAAACTTCATTGTTCAGCGGATTATCTAAATCAAGATTGTTGAGGGGGTATATAATTCCTTCAGCCATTTTTTCTCCCAGCAGAAAAGTGGCTGTAATCACAGCCACCAGCATGATTCCAATCAGAGTCAATAAGCGGTACAAAGTATAAACAATACTTTCTGTTGTAACTGCAAACCGCAGAATCTGCCCACTGTTCAGCCGTACCGCATAGTAAAGTGTCCTTGTTCCAATGGTGCGTGATCTTCTTACAGTCTGGGACGAGCCTTCCTCAAGGGCTTCCTGCACCTCTTCCCGATGCAAGTGATTCTCCATTTCCCGGATATCGGCATGATTGTCGAAAAGCACCTCGCCATCTTCAGCTATTAAGGTGATGCGGGTAGCAGAGTTAGCCACTGCATCTGATCTCAGCAGCTCTTCCAGGTCGTACCCTGCTTCCAAAAGATCCGTGACAAAATCAGCACTGTTTTCCAATTCCTCCCGCAGCTTATTGTTGAACACAGTATAGACAGCTGCTGTAGTAAACACTGCTGAAGCCAGTACTGCAATCACGGTAAGAATAATCATATTTTGTAAGATGGTCTGCTTCATTAATTTCCCTCATTTCGGGCAAAACGGTAGCCGAGTCCCCGCACCGTTTTAATATAGCTGCTGTATTCACCCAGCTTCTGCCGAATAGTACCGATATGAACATCCACAGTGCGAGTTTCTGTTTCTGCATCATATCCCCAAACAATGTCTAGAAGCTCATCTCTGGTAAAAACACGGCCCTCATTTCGCATTAAACAGTGAAGCAGATTAAACTCTTTTAAAGTTAAATCGATTTCTTTTCCCTCAATGGTAACAGTATGCTGGCGGACATCAATAGTCAGTCCATCAACAGTAATTTGTTCCGCAGCATCCTGCCGCGGGACTCTGCGCAAAACTGCTTTGATTCTTGAAATTAATTCCATCACACCGAACGGTTTGGCTACATAATCATCAGCGCCGCTGTCAAGCCCAATAACTTTTTCAAACTCTGATCCTTTAGCTGTAATTAGAATTACCGGTATATCTGCAGTTTTACGATCAGCCCNGAGNCNCTNTAAAACTTCTAATCCATCAATTCCCGGCAGCATAATGTCTAGCAACACTATATCAGGCAGTTGCTGTGAAACTGCTTCGAAAAATGATTCTCCGTCTTCAAAACCTTCCGCCTCAAAACCGGTTGAGTTCAAAGCATAAAGCACTGCGCCGCGGATTGACGCATCATCCTCAACATAATAAACCAAGCTCACAAGATCACCAACACTTATTTTGGTTGTTTTTCTCGTTCTACACCTGTAATTGAAAACACCACCCACTCGGCGATGTTGGTGGCATGATCGCCGATGCGCTCAAAATACTTGGCCACCATCAAAAGATCTAAAGCCTGTGTGCCGTTGTCTGCATTTTCCAAAACTAACGCGATCAGATCGTTTTTTACTTCAACAAACAGGTTGTCGACAAAATCATCAGCATCAATTACCGAATATGCTTTTTTCAGATCCTTTCTGACAAACGCATCAACTGCGTCGGTAACCATTTTACCAGTTGCGTGGGCCATTTGAGAAATATGCTCCAGCTTTTTGATATAAGGAGAATCAGCAAGATGCNGGGCGATCTCGGAAATGTCTAAAGCCTGATCGCCAATCCGCTCCATGTCAGTGATCATTTTCAGCGCAGCTGAGATTTGGCGCAGGTCCCTGGCAACCGGCTGCTGCTGTACTAACAGTCTTAAGCACAAAGCCTGGATTTCCTTTTCCTTCTGGTCAATTTCCCGCTCAATACTGAGCGTTTTTTGGGCCTGCTCTTTATCTTGGTCAATTAATGCTTTGGTGGCACTGGCAATAGCCGACTCAATCAGTGCACCCATTATTATCATCTCATTATTTAAGTGTTCTAACTGCGAATCAAAATGGGACCGCATTACTAAAACCTCCCGGTAATATAGTTCTCGGTTCTGCTGTCTTTTGGAAGGGAAAATACCTGCTCAGTGTTGCCATATTCAATCAGCTCGCCCAGCAGGAAAAAAGCTGTTTTGTCGGATATGCGGGCGGCCTGCTGCATGCTGTGGGTCACGATCACAATTGTATAATCTTGTTTCAGTTCAACAATCAATTCCTCGATTTTTCCAGCAGCAACCGGGTCCAGTGCAGAAGTGGGCTCATCCATTAGGATAACTTCCGGTTCGACAGCCAATGCTCGGGCAATGCACAACCGCTGCTGCTGACCCCCTGATAAACCTACAGCGCTGTCGTTCAACCGATCCTTAACTTCATCCCAAAGTGCTGCACCCCTCAGGGAACGCTCCACGATTTCCGCTAATACTGCCTTATTCTTCATACCGTGCAGCCTTGGACCATAAGCGACATTATCAAAAATTGACATTGGGAATGGATTTGGTCTTTGGAACACCATCCCTACCCTTTTCCGCAGAGAACTGATATCTTTTTCCTGATAGATATCGCTGCCGTCAAGGAGCACTTCTCCGCTGATTCTGCAGTTATCAATCAGATCGTTCATCCGGTTTAACGTTCTCAGCATGGTTGATTTGCCGCACCCAGAGGGTCCAATCATAGCAGTAATCTGTCTTTCACCGATTTNTAGATTTATATTTTTCAGCGCATGCAGATCGCCATAAAACAGATTCAAATTTGAAACACTGAACTTACTCATCCATTACCCTCCTTAACCAAAGCGGCCTGTGATATAGTCTTCTGTGCGCTGGTCCTTCGGATTGGAGAAGAGCTCATCGGTAGGAGCGTACTCCACCAGCTCGCCTAAAAGCATAAACGCAGTGCGATCTGAAACCCTGGCAGCCTGCTCCATATTGTGGGAAACCAAAACAACCGTGTAATCCTCTTTCAGAGAGAGCATCAGCTCTTCGATCATACGCGAGGCTACTGGATCAAGCGCAGAAGTTGGTTCATCCATTAAAATTATTTTTGGCTGCAGAGCAATCGCCCTTGCAATGCACAAGCGCTGCTGCTGTCCACCGGACAGCTTCACAGCCGGATCTTTAAGCCGATCGTGCACTTCATCCCACAATCCAGCTTTCTTTAAACTTTCCACAGCAATCTCCATTCGGTCCCTGCGGCGCCGCACGCCGTGGTACTTAAGGGCCCAGGTAATATTGTCGATAATCGCCATTGGCAGGGGATTGGGACTTTGAAACACCATGCCGACCTTTTTTCTTAAATCAATCAGGTTAACTCCGGGAGCGTAAATGTTCTCGCCATCTATGTCAAGCTCTCCTTCCACAGAGAAGTCGGCGATTCTGTCATTCATGCGGTTTAAGGTTCTTAACAGAGTAGATTTACCGCAGCCTGATGGTCCAATCAGCGCTGTGATCGACTTACTTGGAACCGCCATCGTAACCGACTTAACCGCTTCGAAATCACCATAATAAATTGATAAGTCCTTCATATTAATCGCTATTTCACTCACAGCAGCACCTCCTAACGCTGGGTATAGCGGGATCTGGAACTGAGGCGAACTAGTAAGTTTAAAAGAGTTACCAGAATAATTAAAACTAAAGCACCTGACCAGGCCTGTTCGTTCCAGTCCTGAAACGGAGAGATGGCGTAATTATAGATTTGAACAGTGAGCGTGGAAATCGGACCCTTTAAACTCTGGTGCCAGAAGCGGTTGTTAAGTGCTGTAAAGAGCAGTGGTGCCGTTTCACCGGCTATCCGGGCTATCCCCAGCATGACACCGGTAAAAATCGGCGCTTTTGCAGCTCGGAGCACAATCCCGGTTACTACACGCCAATACGGCTGTCCCAGCGCTAAACCTGCTTCTTTGATATTGTCCTCCACAGTCAGCAGCGCTTCTTCAGTTGTCCTAGTCAAAAACGGAATCAGCATCATCGCCAGCGCAAAAGCACCTGCGTAAGCTGAGAAACTCTGCATTGGCACAACTACCACTGCGTAAGCCACAATCCCAATTACAATCGATGGAACTCCCTGCAGAACGTCGGCCAAGAAACGCACCATTCTGCCAAGGCAGGTTGTTTTGCCGTATTCAGCCAGATAAATTCCGGAGAGAATACCAATTGGAATCCCTAAAAGTCCAGCTAACCCTACAACGATTCCTGTTCCCACAATTGAATTGGCCATGCCTCCACCGGGCTCACCTACCGGTTTGGGCAGTTCAGTAAGGAATGTCCAGTTTAGATTGGAAATCCCCTGGTATAATAAATAACCTGAAATGCTGACTAAAGGTACAATCGCAGTAAACACACACAGCAGAGGGATCAGAGTCATTATTTTATCTAACACTTTGCGGCGAATATTCATCAGCGGCTGACCCCCTTTGTCTTTATGGGTTTGATCACAAGTCTTGCAATAATATTTAATGTAAACGTTACAAGGAACAGAATTAAGCCGATTTCAACCAGAGCGCTTAAGTGGATCGCATCGGTCGCCTCAGAGAATTCATTCGCAATCAGGCTTGCCATTGTTTGAGCAGGCATAAATAAAGATAAATTGATCTGCGGATGGTTTCCAATTACCATCGTAACCGCCATTGTTTCTCCAAGCGCCCGCCCCAACCCGAGCATTACCGCAGCAATAATTCCAGATTTATTATACGGAAGCACTACCCTGCGGATNGTTTCCCATCTAGTGGCTCCTAAAGCCAGACTTGCTTCCCGCTGATGATTCGGTACTGCATTTAGTGCGTCACGACTTAAACTGGTTATTGTCGGGATGATCATGATTGCTAAAATAATTCCTGCAGCTATCAGNCTGTAACCAAAGGGTGGTCCCTGGAACAGGGGAATAAAACCGAGTAAACTTTGAACAGCNGGCTGAACTCTGCGGATCAGCGGGATCAGCACAAAAACTCCCCACAATCCGTAAATAACACTGGGAATTGAAGCTAGTACCTCGACAAAAAAGCCAACAATCTTTCTGATTCTTACTGGAGCAATCTCCGACAGAAAAATCGCTACACCTAAGCTCAGAGGTACTGCAANTAAAAGTGCAATCAGCGAAGACGCAACAGTACCGTAGATAAAAGGCAGCGCGCCATATTCATTAAACACCGGATCCCATACATCGCTTGTCAAGAAACCCAAACCAAATTCTTTAATTGAGGTCCAGGACTGAACAATCAGCTGATATAAAATCAGCCCAGCAAGACCCAGCACCAGCAGCGCTGCGCCGGCAGTCAGCATTTTAAAGATTTGGTCCAGTACACTGCTGTGTTTTGGTTTCATAATAACAGCCACTCCTTAGTTTCTCACACTGTGAATCTTATTTTAAGAACGGTGTTCCGTTATAGTTCAGCTCTTTAAGTGTATCTTCAAGCATCATTACTACTGCTTCTGGCAGTGGAGCGTAGTGCAGCGCT
>JGI24714J26587_10001730_pt1 | contig 15069 bp, 14 predicted proteins | sample BioPla4DNA2_FD_26587 | JGI IMG/M metagenome (IMG submission 26587)
TTGTTTGTTAGTCAATGTAATTAAATTACATTTACTCTAACTGGGTGTAACCCTACACCCTCTATCCCATTTGCAAAAGCATTTGGGAATACTTTTTTCATATTTTATTAAAAATTTTAATATTTTTTATTAATATATATCAATTTATATTACTATATCATGTGAACTACCGCCACTTATAGAAGTGGCAGCTTCGTGGTCAATACTCCCATCGGAGCAAGTTTACCCACGCTCAAAGGGCTGTTCCATCCCCGAATATACCAAAGCTATATTGCCAGCTTCATGTATGTATTTTTTGACTTGTGTTCATGCCACGAAACCCCCTTTCAAAAAATTTTTCTTTTGTCGAAATACAATATATTCTATGCAAAAAACTGTCGTTTATAACTAAAAATTAAAATATATGTATAATTAAGCATAAAAAACAGATTAATCAACCTACTTTTGTGTTACTTCTTTTCTTTATCAAATGTTAAAAACTCTAAAGTAAATAAGAAATGTAATACTTTATCAATAACTATTTTTTTATATGCAATTGTTATATTAAAACCATGATTTCAGAAATTTTCGATAATGAGTAAAAATCAAATCGTTGACAAATTGAGGACCGACCGCAGCTTCCGAAAAAGAAAGCCAAAATCCTGCCTCCTGATCAGTGTTATGTTGAAGGGGGGGAGCAGCAAAAATAATGCAACAAAATGGGGGGAAAGCTTTCCCCCCTGCAGTTGTAGAATTTAAGAAACTTTCAATTATGTGATTCTTATTTCCTCGAATATATATGTTGCTCTTTTTACCNTTTAAAATTTNCTGTAATCATTTATTGATGAATAATACATCAATTTTAGAATTTTTTAAATAATGCGGCTTTGCAGGTTTTTTAATTAAAAAAATTATAAATTATCAAAAAAAATCTATATTAATATTAAAAAATTAAAGAATAAGGGGTTATGCCAGAATTTTTTCAGGTAAGAAATCAAACAGGCAGAAAGTAAAGCTAAATATAGTAAGCTTTTAGTCTGGAAATTTCATTACTTGAAGAACTGGGATAACTCCTTATTTATTTAAGGAGGAATGATTAATTATGAAAAAAATATTTATTTTTGATCTTGATGATACTATTATTGAATGCCAGGTTAATTATTGCAGGGTATTAGCAAAGTTTTGTTTCAGGTTGATAGAAGCATTTGATTATTTAACACCTTCACCAAAAGATATATTAATCAAACAAAACGAAACAGACTTAGAACTTATGAAAAAGCCTTTTGTGAAAGAAAGGTTCCCCACCAGCCTTATACTTACATACAGGCATTTCCATAGGGAAATATACGGTAACGAAGAATATGATCAGAAAGTTGAAAAAGATGTCTTTGACATTGGTATGTCGGTATTTGATATAATACCAAAACCATTGCCAAAAGCCATAGAAACCCTTGAAAGATTAAAAAAGGAAGGTAATATACTTTACCTGTATTCTCTGGGTGATAAAGAAGTCCAGATGAATAAAATAAAGGGCAATGGCTTGGATAAAATATTCGACAAAGATCATATATTCATTACCAGGAAGAAATCAATTGACGAACTGGATAAAATATATAAGGCGATATTAAAGAAATATGGTTATGTATCAAAAGACAATATCATAATGATTGGGGACAGCCTAAAAACAGACATAATACCTGCACTGGAATTTGGTATCAAAGCCATCAAGATCAAAGCGAACAACTGGACAAACACATACACTGACGAATATAGATATGTAGAAGTCCAGAACATTGAACATGCAATTGAAGCAATAAACAAGGAAAAACATCAATATGATGAATATGTAGTCATGGGGTGAAGCCTATATAGGCTTCATCTTTTTTTGAAATAAAACGATTTCCAATTATAAACTGTAAGATTGAAAATTCTTAATAAAAAGATTGCCAACCACCTGAAAGGTGGTTGGGGTATAACACGAAATCCAGGGCAACATTTCACTGGTAAAAAAATAAGCTGCTTTACCTCAGTTCTTAAACTGTCTTCAAGCTATAAATTTGTATTTCTGTTTTANAAGCTTTACTATTACGATTTGGGAATCAGAATTTGCCAGGGATCAAGGTTTTGCATTTGATATGGCAGAATTGCCTACATTAAAATTAGCTTTTNAAGAAGCTTACCGTTATATTGATGAAGCAGCCTGTCTTGAAATCCGTGATGATAAGGGAAATACATTATTCTGTTTTGAAAGTGATGATGAACTAATTTGTGCAGAAGAAATTTTAGAAGCCTGATTTTTCAGGCTTCTATTTTTCTCTCCCATTATTTCTTGTAAAACAAAAATACCAATGCTAAAATAAAATCAATGAAAATTGTTAATGGGATGAATATATTAATGTATGATGAATTATTCGGGAAGCCCTTTGATGATTTAGTTGAAGAAGGTAAAAAAGAACTGAGTGATGAAGAAAGAATGATATATGAATTCAAGGTTTGTAATTGGATCAGCAAATGCAGATCTTATGTATCAGAACACATGACAANAAACACTACCCCGCCCGAAGAATATGAAATGGTAAAAAGCTTTACTGATGCATGGTTNGAACATTATATTAACAATAAAGGCTTCTATGAAGAAGAAATATACAAGAAATGTCTGGTCTATCTGGGAAAAGAAAAAATACAGGTTTATATAAGTTTTCCTGATGATGAAACTATTGAATTAACTAATGTATTCTATTACAGTATCACAGATAATTTTAACTTAGTGAAGGATTATGCACAGGCACAATATAAAGAATATAAAACATACTGGGAAAAGGTCAGGAATATAGACAAGTATGTTCCGAAAAAAGGGGAAACGATTAGAAGCTATATTGTGAAAGAAATAATAAAGGGCAGCAAAATGAAATCATTGANGTGGAATTATACATTGGAAAAAGGAACCGCCCTTGGAACAGAAAAAATTGAAGAATTTAAGACAAAAATAAAAAGATTATTAGCTGCTGGGAAACATAGAGAATTATTGGAATATATGAATAAAGTTGATTATGAAATAAAGCTCAAGGTTTTATCACCTGAAGTTGGTGATATGGNATTATTAAAAGCTTTTCGGAATTACGGTGTAAGCAAGAACATATGGTATAACTCGTATAGTATAGGGGCAAATACAAAAAACATAGAAAAATACTTCTTTTATAATCTATGTTTATTCCTTGGTCTTGATGTTGACACTGCGGAAAAGTTTATGAATATACATGGTTTTTCAATAACAAGGAGCTGGGAACCCAGGGATATATTTTTTAGAAATGCAATAACTATTGGGTTTAATAAAGGATACATATTCTTATTGTCAGAGAAAATGGATGAAGGGGGGAAGAGGTATTTTAACCTTAAACCACCTGAACAAGCAAATCAAAACAGTTATTTAATGGATATATACAGATACCAGAACGGAATTCCGAAACCAATTTATTCAAAGACTGTGAAAGATAAGGTAACTGGCAATAAGAAAAAAGTTTATGAAGAAAGACCAGTAACCAGAGCTGAATATATAAAAGCATTGAAAACAGCAATTAATAAAATTGAAAAAGCACTTAAAATTGAATATGAAACAGACATCTTAGAATATGAACTTATTTTCGGAAACATACCTGCCGAAAAGCCTTTCGCTGGAAAGAAACATATAACGAATTGGAAAAAATTGATGAATGAACTTAAAAATGAATTTGACAGAATACAAAAAGAGCCTATTTAAGGCTCTTTTTTAATTTATCCCCATATGGCAACGATTTTATATATTCTTCCATGAATTTAAAATCAGGAATATATCCTTTTTTTGAATATTGACATTTCGGATCAATAATAGGATTACCGTTTTCATCCCTGCAGATGGGAAGCTTAATAACAGTATCAAAAACTTTGTTTGATTTAGGTTTTCTACCATAGGAATATCTAAATTTTTCTTGCCTTAAAACAGTACACAAAAATATAGCGTTAGCTTCATTTAATTTGTCTGAATATAAAACTTCAACATCACTTGATACGACAATCGGATTTTTATGATAAAAAGCATCAAAACAACTTCCATTAGTTGATACTGTTATGCAATTACCTTTTATCGGGGTTTCACAAACTTTCGCACTTACTCCGTTATTTGATGATGTAGAAGAAATATAAGGTATATCCCCTTCTATTTCAGGTGTAGCAGAAAATTTTTTTACTTTAACTTTATCAAAAATATCTCCTACCCTGAATTCTTCCCATTTATCTATATCCAATCTCGGTTTTTGCTTTACTTTATTTTTTGTAACTAATGGTTTATGCCGCAATCTTTCAATATATTCTTTAATATATTCGAAATCAGGAATATACCCATTATCAGAATATTTTTTTTCTGGATCAATTACAGGATTATTATTTTCATCTTTACATACTGGAAGTTTAATGATCATTTTTTCTACTTCTTTACTGTAAAGCGCACGACCATATGAAAACCTATAGCGTTCCTTATTTATCAATGTGCATATGAATAACAGGACTGACGGATCAGCTTTGAATTTAGGAGAAAGAATATTAACTCTGCCATGGCTTACAGAATAAAAATCCTTATCTTGATAGAATGCATTGCAGAACATATCAACTGTTATTTTTCCGCCAGAAAACAACTGTGCTTTCCCGTCCCCTTTTTTATTTATATATCCGACTATACCATTGTTTGTTTGTCCAGAAGATATTAAAGGGATTTCGCCAGGATCACAATCAGCTATCTTCAAATCACCAGTTGACAAAATAACATCAAATAACCTTCCTATTTGGAACTCTTTCCATTCCGCTATATTAAGCTTCATATATATGCCCCTCCTTAACCAAATAGGAAATATAATCATTCAAAGTTTTTAATATATTTTTTAATATATTCGTAAGCTTCATATATATGCCCCTCCTTAACCAAATAGGAAATATAATCATTCAAAGTTTGCTGGAAATCATCATCTGTTAATTTAGAATAGTCAGTTTTCATATAAGCTTCACATAGCCATTCGTCATCACCAGTTACTTTGTGTACAGCTGATAACCCGTCAACTGACTCTCTGTTTGTATAAAGATTAATCCATTTTTCTTCTATTTCTACCCACATACTTTTACCTGTTTTATTATTAATCTGTTCAACTCTCCCCAAATTCTTTTTCTTTCTGAAACCATCCTCTTTGTAATAACCAAAGAAAGTCTTTGGGTTTGAAGGATCAGAATGCTTTTTACCTAATGTAAACACCATACAACAAGCATTTACAGAAGCCCCAGGATAGAATATTTCATCGGGTAAAGTAAAAACAGCATCCAATGTATTGTCTTTTAACAATTCTTTTTTTAGGTTCGTTATTTCTTTAGATGTGCCAATAGCACAAGCAACAGGTAAAAGAACAGCCAATTTAGCCTGTTTGCCTATTTCATTAATAATATCCGCTATATACTTTACAAAGTATAAACCTTTTGTCGGATCTTCTTTCTGATTTATATTCCATGTGTCAGTATAATCTTTAGGTAAATGTTTTCTTTGTGCATTATACGGAGGATTCATCAAAATAACATCAGGATTTATTTCTTTAATCCAATCTTTAAAATCAAAACAACTTCCTTGTTTTATAATTGGATTATTATTGCCATGGATTAGCATATTGGTTGTTGCCAAACCATAAATGTTTTCATCATATTCAATCCCATAAATCTTGCTTCTTTTTACATTTTCTTGTTCATCTTTGGTAGAGCAATCTTCCAAAGCTTGCGTCATTGCTCTTACCAAAAATGCGCCTGTACCACAACAAGGATCTAATACAACAGTATTTTTATTAACTCCTGTTATTTTAACCATAAAGTCTGTTATATGATCAGGCGTAAATGCTTGATTTCTATCTGACTTTCCTATATATTTATTAAATGTAACAAAGAAAAGGTTTAATAAATCCTGCCCTGCTGTGCTTTTATCATTTATATACGGTAAAATTTTGTTTTCTATAAATTCTAAAATATGCTTAAAATTTTCAGCATCCAAATTTCTTATGTCCTGACTTTCGAGGATATTTTCATTAAGAAGTTTAATTTTAGCATCCTTATCAGAATTATCTTTTAGCAAATTCTCAAGTTTCGCTTTAATGCCTTGTCTAATCTGAATATTTACAACTCTTTTATTTTCTTCTTCTTTCTGAATTTCCTCTTTACTTTTCCAAGCCCCATCAATTTTATTTGTAGGTATTTGATAAACAAGCCCATGTTTTAATGCCAAAAGGCATGTTCCAACAAATTGGCTTCTTAATCTTTCATGAATACCATATTTATGCAATAATTCATTCAATGCATAAGTGTTTTTTATCATTTCTTCCTTATTATTTACTTTTGCAGTATATAGTTCAACATATTCATCAATGTTTTTTAAAACAGTTTCGTTAATTAGAAAATTCGTCATTTATTACACAACCCCCCCCTTATAAAAATTCAAATACAATCACAATTTTACATTTTTATTAATTTGTTAAATTATATGTAGTTTTATATAAATTCATAAAAAATTTTTTAAAAAATGATGTCAACAATAATTGGAAATTGCTTCATTTCTGTTTTACAAGAAATAGACAGGTAATTCATGAAGTATCATTAAAATGTAACTGGGGATTACAAAAAAATAAAAGGAAGGGAATGAATAAATGCTTAGAATAAAAATAAGCCGTAAGGATTTATATAAACATGACTATAACAAAACAGAATTTTTCGATGATGATCAAGACGATAATAATCCGAACAATGAAATGACAAAAGAAGAAATGCAAGAAATAATTAAACTGCTGGATGTAGTAATTGAAAAGGCTTTGAAGAAGCATGAAGAAGAAGCTTGCGAGAACAAATTAAGAGAGGTATCCTAAAGAAAAATAATAAAAAATTAATCAGAAAGGGGAAGAAAAGTGAAAAGGTGCGTTATCTATGCCCGATATTCCTCGGAGAACCAGCACGAAACATCAATTGAAGCGCAAGTGGAGGCCTGTGAAAAGTCTGCAGCCCAAGAAGGCTGGATAATAATAAACAGATATATTGACAGAGCATTCTCAGCGACCAACGATAATAGACCAGCCTTTCAGGAAATGATACAAGATGCGAAGAAGCAAATGTTCGATTATGTTTTAGTGCACAAACTTGATAGGTTTTCACGAGACAGATACGATAAAGCTTATTATAAAAGGGAACTGTTAAAATATGGAATACAAATAGTCAGTGTTCTTGAAAGAATAGATGACAGTCCTGAAGGTGTCATTATGGAAAGTCTTTTAGACGGACTGGCTGAGTATTATTCGAAAAACATTGGTCGTGAAGCAATGAAGGGATTGATTCAAAGAGCCAAGAAAGGACAACACTGTGGAGGAATCCCCCCGCTTGGTTTAGATGTTGACCCTGAAACAAGATTATTGGTTGTAAATGAAGAAGAAGCCGTAATAGTCAGGGAAATATTTGAATTATATGACAAGGGATATGGATATAAGGCAATATGTAGTATCTTAAACAGTAAAGGGTATCGAACTAAAGCACATGTTCAAAGAGGAGGCAAAGGTGGTCCCAAAATTCGAACCCCTTTTAGCCCTGGTAGTATATACACCATATTGCGAAATGAAAAATACATTGGAACCTATGTATTCAACAGATCCGTATCAAAGTATTTAGCAGAGGATGGAAAGATAAGAAGAAATAGTAACAAAAGTAAACCAGAAGAAAAAATAATAAAAATTGAAAACTGTTTTCCTGCCATAATTGATAAAGACTTGTTTTACAGGGTTCAGGCAAAACTGGATGCCAGGAAACATAATCATCAAGCTGTGGCGGCTTCTTGCAGGGCAAAGGAAGTGTATCTGGTATCTGGTAAAATCTTCTGCGAATGCGGAGCAAAGATGTTCGGGAGGAGGAATTTTGCAGGAAGAAATAAACACAAATACCTTACTTACAGATGTTATGATAAAAACCAAAAGGGACCGTCAGTGTGCAAAATAAAGGAAATCAGAAAAGAATACCTGGAAGACTGGATAGTTGATGTGATGTTTAATCAGCTATTCACAGAACAGAACCTGCAAATTTTCCTGAAAGAACTTAATGAGCAAAGGAAAAAGAAAGAAGGCAGTTATGAATCCACACTGGAAGCTCTAAAATCGAATTTAAGGCAGGTTAAAAGTGAAATAGATAATTTACTTATCCTGGCTGCAAAAGTGGTCTCTGAATCGCTTGCAGACCGTCTGGCGGAACTGGAACAAAAGAAGAAATATATACAAGCCGAAATAAAGAACCTGGAAAGCAAGGAGCCAGAAAATGTTATCGACATGGACACATTCAGGAACATAGTAAAGAACATCAAGCAGTACATTGTCGATGATAATATGGTCCTGCTGAAAAATGTCGTTCAAAAGTTTGTTGATAAAGTAGTCGTAGGTGAAGACACTATAGAAGTGATCTTCACTTTTTCTTTTTTACTGTATAACAAAAAGACAGGGTATAATGAATATGAACCCCTGTCCTTATCTGAAAATTGTATATGCCTTGGTGGAGGCGAAGCTACACCTCGGCATATACAACAACCTACACCGTGGTATATACAATCTTTTAAAGCTTCCCGTTCTGAAATCTACCTTCGTGAATGTAAATATATCAAAACTGATACTATCACGAAGGAGGAAGCCGATAAAGTTTCTACATCGTAGGGGGAATAATAAATTCCCCCTTTTATATATTATACTTTTATGGTTGGTTCCATGTTCATCACGGAAACGCCTTTTAGTATATCTTCAATGTAGAAAACCTTATCAAGCCTGAAACCGACAACCGCAAAGCCGTCTTCCTCTATGAAAAAATTATCATTGTCTTTCAAAATACAAAGCCAGGTATTTTTCTTTATGATATTCATTGCCTTATATTTTAACAGATCATCGGCTTCAAAGCAGCATAAATCAAAGCTGATGTTATTTCGCCCCCACCCTCCTTTCTTTATATTTTTCATAAATATTCCTCCAAAAAGTGGGGTTGTTATTTTTATTCTTTCACAGAATTAAGTCTTTTGCAATGTTGAAAGGATTGTTGAAAATATTCATTATAAAATTAATAGTCAGACATCATAAAACACATTATCCATGGTCGAATAGCAATAAGAGAGTTATAATAGAATTAGGAAAGGAAGTGATTAGATGAAACATAACACAAAAATTATGTTAATATTCGCTATAAGCGTATTGATCGGTGTATTAATAAAAATGATAGTAATATGAAAAACACCCACTGTATGATTGAATGGGTGTTTTTTTGTTATATAAACTTCTGTTAATATAAGCCAAGTTTTTTACATTTCTTTGTAATGGAAGATAGGAAGTGCCTTCTGGTTGGTAGTTTGGATAGATCGAAACTTACAAGCAAACGCACAGGGTAATATCCTGCACAATAAGGACTAAGGCTATAAAACCGATCATTTACACTTAAAGGTTCAGTGTTAAAACCTATATAAACCTCAAAAGTGTTCTTATCTAAATCTATAACATATGCCCATGCACAAGACGGATCAGCAGCAAAATGAATATTATTGATAAGTTTAAGTGGTTTTGATGTATTTTGGATTATTTGAAAGATTCCCGCCCCTGTGTCCCTGGAGTTTTCAGGAAATTTCATTTTATGTTCATCAAAANCTTCTCTTTCTATCGTACCAGAACCAGGATATCCACACTCTTTCCATTGGTTGTTCAATTCTTCTTCGGTGCCAAATGATACCATGTTATTCAATTTTTCAATAAAGATATTTCTATTAAATTCTTTAATAAGAAAATTTAATATATCAACACCTTGCCCTTCAGGATAACCGTCCCAATGTCCATATTGTGAAACTTTATATTCACCATTTACATAAACACATATTAAATGCTTTGTTCCCATAAATATCACTCCTTCATTTTAGCGATTTTTTTATTTACTTTCCTTTTAATTTTCATTTTCTAAATGCAACTAAGGGGATTACATTATAAAAATACAATAATAATTGGATGATAATTTCTTGTAAAACAGAATTAGTGGAAAAATCAAATAAGTACTAAAATGCAATAATGTTCACAAGTAAACAATATAATTGCAGAAAAAATTGCAAAAAAAATTGGAGGTATAACACAAAATATAAGAGACAAATTTATTACATACAAACAAACACCCTTAAGGGAAAATACATTAACTGGGGAATAATAACTGTGAAAATGCGTTTTTATATTTTAAAAAAAATAAATAATAAAATTTTTGTGTTTTTCTTAATGCAATATAAACTTTTTCTAAATAAAGAATACAATAAAAAGCAGATTAAAATTTCTTGTAAAACAGAACTATTCAAAAGGTTTGGAGAAAAAGTTTGGGAGAAATAAGAATGAAAAATAGATAAACAAGAATTGAATAGCTAAGAAAAACAAACTAAAAAGATCAAAAACACCCTGGCGGGTGGTAAGCATAACACAACAAAGTTAAGTGCGAAAAAGCATAAAAAAGAAGCCTTATTTCAGGCTTCATTTTGTTGGGGTATATATTGTTTTAACATTGCGAATAATTCGACTGGATTGGTTGATACAGGTTTTATTCTTTTCATACCCCGCACATCAGCCAATCCTTTTATAAGTAAATATGAAATAAATACTTTAATGAATTCAGTCAGTTGTTCCATGTTTTCTTTTATGTTTTGTAAAACATCTTTATTGAAGTCAAATTTCATATACATAAGGTAGAACATTATGCTATAAAATAATGATTGGTATTCCTTGCAGGATTCAGTTTTCCTGAACTTTTTTAAGTCAATGATACTTTCAACATCTTCTATAGCTTGACCGTATATTTTAAAGCATTCTTCACTATCCTGTAAATTGTACATTGATAGCCAATCTTGAAGGGTTATTGTACTATCCTTACTCCCGCACGCATCTTGATAGACATAATCTATTATATCCTTCTGCGGCTGATAAAATCTGGATACTGGGAATAAAGCGCAAACAGTAGGCTTTGCATCTTGGATAGTACATACAAAATTTTCTACCTTTTTTTTCAAAAATGGACAGAAGGTATAACCAAATCCTTCTTTAAATTTCAATATGAGTAAAGGTAAGTTGCTTTCATGTCCTACATAAAAATAGCAATACTTATGTATGAAGTCAATTGGCTTTATTTTAAGGTATTTGCAGGCTCTATATATATCGTAGGGAGAAAGTAGTATATCATTTCTGTTCCTGCAGCACTTTCCGCACACTTTACAAGAAAAGTTGATAGTATCAGTCATTTTCAGTGTTGGTATTTTATTGTCTATATAATTCTCAACTAATTTTTCTCTATTCATTGTATATCCCCTTTCAAAAAAATTTCAAATAAATTAAAACCAATTATGATTATAAAACAAAAGCAATATGAATATTTCTTGTAAAACAGAAACAGTATATCACTATACCCGTTAGGGTGTGGGAGAATCCTGGGCTGTGTTTAATAAAGCAAAAATAGAACCCCATATAAGCTTCTAAAGAAATGGGTTTTTTACTTGTTCTAATTTATCATAACATTTGTTATGAAAAATCATAACAAATTAAAGGGGATTTTATCCCCCTTTTTCATATGTTCAGTGATTTAAGCACCTGATCCATTATTTCTTCGAGAAAGATAGAGTCCTTCTTGCCGAACATCTGGGCTGCTTTATGGATCCTGTTTTTCAAATCTACCGATAGATAATAATTGCAAACGGTTTTTTCTATCTTCGGCTTACTGACAAGTTGTATCATGAATGTTTCATCTATCCCCATAATCGGGGTTGGTTCTTTTTCATTTTGAACTAATTGTGGTTTTATATGTTCTGCTTTCTGCTTCGCAAGTTGCACTGATTCTTTTATTCTGTCAAAATTTGTCGAAATCTTATCTGACATAGTGTACCCTCCTTAAAGCAGTGATGATACAAGTTTTTCAACTACTTTCATAAAGTAAGTGCTGGCTTCTTCGTCATATTCAAATATACTTTTGCCATACTTCCCAGCTTCAGCAATTTTTGTTCTTGTGGGAATATAATCAGTTAAAACATCTTGCCCTTCAAAGAATTCATTAAGAAATTGAAGATTGTCCCTCGATTCCAGTGTATTATTATACATATTGGGTATAACTGCCTTAATTATGTCAGGATTGATATATAGGTCTGCAAGGTAATTATAAATATTTCCAATTGATCTGACAGAAGCAGCTTGAAGCTGGACTGGAATGATAATCCCGCCATCATCCTGCAAATAACATAATACAGCGTCATTAACCTTGTTCCTGGTTGGACTGGTATCAAACAAAACAACATCAAAATCCATATGCTCCAAGTCTTTTAGAACATGCCTTAAAACTTGGTCAATTCTACTGATTCTATGAAGTTCTGATTCAACATTTTCCAGGTTGCCATTTGGAAGTATATATAAATCTTCTCTCGCTTGTATAATGCAATCGCATAATTTTACAGGGTTCCGTTTGTCAAAAAGGTCATCAAATACCTTGCTATATTGGCTTTTATCAATTCCTAAAAACAAGCTGGAGTCATTCTGGTGATCAAGGTCAATTATCAATGTTTTCAGTCCGATTTTATTAAATCCATACCCGACATTGTAACATGCTGTTGACTTTCCAACCCCGCCTTTTGAAGCCATAAATGCATACTTCTTGAACATTTATATATGTACCTCCTTATGAAAAAATGATTAATTTTTTTCATAATTTTCTTTAGNAGAGTATATCATTTTTTCCATACTTTAGCAATTATTTTTGTAAAAAAATTAACAAAAATTTATATATAAAACTGTTGAAAGAAATTGAAGGATACGGACGCTCACTGCTTTATAAACTCTCTTTGGCTACTCCCCTCTTGGTGTTATATTGAAGGGGGGTGCAACAGAAGTGATGCAACAGAATGGGGGGAAAACTTTCCCCCCTGCAGTTGTAAAATTTTAGAAACTATCAATTATGTGATCAACTTATTTCCTCGAATATTAATGTGTTTTATTATTTAGCTTCTTTTATTTAGCATTTGTTTCAATATATTTAGTACTTGATATGTTTGTTCAAATACATTAACCCTATTGAACTCTAATCGATAATTAAACCCTTTCCCTTCATTGAAGACAGGGACATTATTTGTAGGTTTAGTTTCTACTGATTTCAACAATTCTATTTTTTCTTCTTCACATATCTTTTTGAAACCTTCAACCCCATCAACTTCAGGATCAATATATATATGTTTAATCATATTACTACCCAAAATTTTATGTACATCCCTGTTAAATGATGTATTAACNCATCGATCAATNATATATACTTTACTGTTAAAATGTTTATTAAAATCNTTTATAAAGTCCGTCTTAAAGTAATGTTCCTTGCAATTACTTTCTATATACAAAATACAGAAATCAGGTTTTTCTTGGTCATTCACAATGTCATAATGTTTTCTGTTTTTATATACATTAATCCATCTTATATAAGGGTTAAATGACCACATCTTGTGATTGATATTTTTACCTGACATCAAGATTTTACTGTCATTCAAAACTGTATCGACCATTGGAAAAGCTTCAAGTAATTTCAATAATACTTGTATGAATGATTGTTTATCTTGAAGTGAAAATCCACACGCTTTTCCAATCCTTATTATTGTTTCCTTAAATATTTCTTCTACCTTAATTCCAAGATCTATGGAAGTAGTCAGAACTGTTATGCGGTCAGCATGTCCTAATTCATCATTACCAGTCGGACCAAGTTCAGAAGTTTCATTAATTTGATACATTTTCTTATATAATTCATAATTTTCACTGAATTTTTGTGGATTTATTCCAAATGGAAATTCTAAATCCTTAAACAGATTTAAAACTTTATCATCCGATAGCATTGTTTCAAATTGAAAATTATTGAATTTGTTTAACATATTATAATCTCCTTGTCTTACTGATTTTTTAATAGATTATATATTAACCTATGCAATTATTCAAGGTTTCTTGTACTACATCTATTTATCAAGTTGTATATCTTTTTCATTGTATGTGATGTGTCCAATGTTTTATTGTAAATGAAGTACTTTTCTATCTGTTATGGTGTGTATTTAAAATATATTTATTTTATTTGATAGAAATAAAATCTTTTTTATTCCCCCTGTGAACCTATTCTGTTTTTTATTTATTGAAAGAATTTTTTTATTAATTTTTTAAAAATTTTATATTTTGGCGGGCTGATATTGTTAATGCTTTGGTGGGCTAGGAAACAGGAAACAGAATAGGTTCACCCCCCCTGCTCTTTGAAAGACGATAATAGTAGGATAGTCGTCTTGTCAAAGAGCAAGGAAGTGTTAGTATTAATGCTTCGGAGCCGCTGAGGTTTCCGAGGTATCCAGTATCAACTCAAAGATTTACTAACACCCGTTCTCTTTCGAGAACGCCGCAACTTCAAGCCTTTCGGCTTACTCGCTCAGGTCTGGTATTACCGAGTGCGGGAACCACCCGCTTGTTGCGTCCCCCCTCCGCAATGCGGACCAGGACAGGTGTCAACCCTAATCTGAGAAGTATGATCTACCCTTAACGGCAAACGCCCCCTGCGGGTTGTCTGGCAAAAGCCAGCACAGGGCAGTTTTTTAAAGTGTTATTCCTTTAACCACTCCGTTATTTTATAGTGATTTGCGGCTCAACACTTCTTTATAAAGGTGAAGTTAATAAAGGAAAACAAAAAACCCTTACCTGTTTGATTGAGGTAAGAGCCTATATAATTAACACAATTTCGTGGAATATTTTTGATATTACTTTATATAATTATAGAAAAAAATTATATAAAGTTAATCTGACAGCCCCTTACCTCTGCTATGGGGTATATTTCGAAGAAGTTTCTGTTCAACTTCTTCGAAATTGTCTGATTAATTTTATATAATTATAAGTTTTAAAAAATGATTTATAACAAAAAAGGGAGAATATCTCCCTTTTTTGTTGCTCTATACTTTCTAAATCCTTGACATTATCAGCATTTCATACAAAAACACCCCTGCAAAAAATTAATACA
>JGI24714J26587_10001740_pt1 | contig 15034 bp, 9 predicted proteins | sample BioPla4DNA2_FD_26587 | JGI IMG/M metagenome (IMG submission 26587)
CACCGGGTTTGGCAGTAAAATAGTGCTCAGTCATCTGGCTCCTCACCCAAGGCCTCCAAAACGAGGTCAAGATGCTCGGTCATCTCCTCCACCGCATCTTCAGGAGCGGTTTCCAGGGCCTCCAGCAGGAGTTCCTTGGCTTCCTGCAAACGGCCCACCAGGTAATAGCCGTAGCCGAGGGTATCCAAGTACACGGCCTTCCGTTCCAGCTCCACAGCCCGCTCCGCCATCTCCACAGCCCTGGCGATATTCACTTCCTTAAGCAGGTAGTGGTATGCCAGGTTGTTTAGGGCCAGATGGTTGTCGGGCTGGCGCATGAGGACCTGCTGGTAGTTCTCAACTGCCCCCAGGTAACTGCCCAGGCGTTCATAGATAAACGCTTGGTACAAGTAAGCCTGCCAAAACTGGGGCGCGGCAGTCAGCAAGTCCTGAGCCACCTGCAGGGCCCCCTCTAAGTCCTCGTCCTCAAAACGCTCCCAGAAGCGATCATTCAGTTCCCTGGCCGCGGCCAGCTGCTCAAAGGGATTGTCCTCCAAGTGGTCTTGGAAGGCCCAATTCGTGAAGTCGGTGTGCACTTCCCCCAGTGCTTCCTGGACAGTGAGCCGGGAGGGGACCCATCCAAGCTCAGTGAGATCCAGATGCAGCCTGGCCGGCTCCCGGGCAAAATAGAGCTCCAGCTCCAGCGAAGTGATCCGTTCGGGCTGCTCCAAATCGCGGATGAAACTTCCCACCGAAACCAGGGTCTTCTTACCCTGGCGGATCAGGAAGGGCATGCCGCTCTCCTCATGGAACCACAAAACCAAGTCCGGGTCCTCGGCGGACATGTAGCGCTGTACTCTACAGCCTGCCACCTCATCCCTGCCGGAGAACTCCAGAGGCAGGCGGGTGTATTCTGCAAGGGCAAAAATGTAATTGATAAAATCCTCAAACAGCCAGTAGCGGTCGTAGCTGTACTGAACGTCGCTGCCGGCCTTAACTTCGAGAAAGCCGTCGTGACTGGTGATCACTACCGGCCCTTCCTGGGAATAATACTGCACCCGGAAGCTGCGGGGATAGGCAAAGAGCAGCATGCCATCCATGAGCAGCACTTCTTCGTCTTCCCGAATCAGCTGGGAAAAGACGTGCACGCTGCCAAAGCCGTCCCTCAGCCAATCGTGGGCAGCCGCGGCACAGACCTGCCCGCCTTGGGCAGAAATGATCAGGGCCGTCAAAAGCAAAATTGCTGTCTTGCGCTTATGGAGGATCAATGGCCTGTCTCTCCCCTCAACTCTTCAACGATGGCTACTCCAGCGCTGGCGCCAATGCGGTTGGCTCCCGCCTCCAGCATGGCCGCTGCTGCCGCGTAGTCCCGAATACCTCCAGAGGCCTTGACGCCAAAGTCTTCCCCCACCACTGTGCGCATGAGCTGAACATCTTCCACCGTGGCGCCGCCGGGCCCGAAGCCAGTTGAAGTCTTGACAAAATCAGCGCCCGCCATTTTGGTTAAAATGCAGCCCTTGACGATCTGCTCCTTGCTCAGGTATCCCGTTTCCAGAATAACCTTGAGGACCAGGCCGGGAACTGCGTCACGCACCGCTTTGATATCTGAATAAACCTGCGCGTAATCTCCTTCCATGAGGCTGCCGATGTTTAGCACCATATCAACCTCATGGGCGCCGGCTGCCGCGGCATCTCTGGCTTCCAGCACTTTGGTGAGGGTAGTATTGGCCCCCAAGGGAAACCCGATCACGGTGCAGACCTTCACATCGCTGCCTTGGAGCAGGCGAGCAGCGGCTGCCACGTGCACGGGGTTCACGCACACGGAAGCAAAGCCGTACTGGCGGGCTTCCTGGCAGAGCTTCTCGATTTGCAGCTTTGATGCCGTAGGCTTGAGCAGAGTGTGATCAATGAAACTGGCCAGTGTCCGCTCCTTTTCTGGAGCGGAGCCCTTGCCAACCCGGGTCCTCACCGGCACAACCAGCCGAATCCCCTGCTGGGCCAAGGCCAGGCTGATCTGTTCTTTCTGCTCCTCAAGCCACTTTTGATCCATGCTGACCATCCTCTCACAGCTCCTTCCTGCCCTACGAGCTTACCACCCAGCTCTTTGCGCTCTTCACCGCCTCAGCCCATCCTTCCAGCAGCCTCCGCCGCTCTTCTGGGCCGAGCTGCGGTTCATAGGTGCGGTCCACCTGCCACAGCCGCCGGATTTCCTCCCGGCTCTCCCAGAAGCCCACCGCCAGCCCGGCCAAATAGGCCGCGCCTAGGGCAGTGGTCTCAAAAACGCGGGGCCGCTGCACTTGAGTCTGGGCCATATCCGCCATGAACTGGCAGAGGAAATTATTCACCGATGCCCCGCCATCCACCTTCAGTTCCGTGAGGGGGATGGCCGCATCTTCCACCATGGCATCCACCACATCTTTCGTCTGGTAAACAATGGCCTCCAGGGCGGCCCTGGCCAGGTGGGCCCTGCCTGCACCCCTGGTAATGCCCATGATCATGCCCCGCACATAGGGATTCCAGTGGGGGGCGCCTAAGCCCACAAAACTGGGGACAAAGTACAAACCGCTGGTATCGGGAACGGAGAGGGCCAGCGCTTCCGTCTCAGCCGCGTTCTGGATAATGCCCAAACCATCGCGCAGCCACTGCACTGCAGCCCCAGCAACGAAGACACTTCCCTCCAGGGCGTACTCCACCTTGCCCTCCAGACCCCAGGCGATGGTGGTCAGAAGCCCGTTTTTGGAGGCAATGAGCGACGTCCCAGTATGCATCAAGATGAACGCGCCGGTACCGAAAGTGGCCTTAACCATACCCGGTTCAAAGCAGGTCTGCCCAAAGAGGGCGGCCTGCTGATCGCCTGCTGCGCCTGAAATGGGTATGCCCGCAGGGAGCACCCCTAGATCCGCAGTGTGTCCGTACACCTCACTGCTGGAACGGACCTCAGGCAGGACCGCCTCGGGAATGCCCAGGACCTCCAGGAGCTCCGGATCCCACTTCAGCTCCCGCAGATTGAACAGCAGGGTGCGCGACGCGTTGGTGTAATCTGTGCAGTGGACGGCACCGCCGGTAAGCTTGTAAATCAGCCACGATTCGATGGTACCAAAGGCCAATCTCCCTTGGCGCGCCCTTTGCTTTAGTTCAGGATAATAATCAAAAATCCATTTTAATTTAGTCCCGGAAAAATAGGCGTCCAGCACCAAGCCGGTTTTCTCCTGAAAAACGGGTTCCAGGCCCTGGCTGCGGAGCTCGTCGCAGATGCCCGCAGTCCTGCGGCACTGCCAGACAATGGCCCTGGTCACGGGCTCCCCCGTCTGGCGATCCCAGAGCACAACCGTTTCCCGCTGATTGGTCACGCCGATGGCTGCCACCTGGGCTGGTTTGATGCCGGCTTCCTGGAAGAGCCGGTTGAGCAGGGCCTTCGTTCCTTCCCAGATCTCCTGGGCATCATGTTCCACCCAGCCCGGTTTGGGATAGTGCTGTGTAAACTCTGCGTACACCTTGGCCACCATCTGCGACTCGCGGTCAAACAGGGTCACGGTGGTTCCCGTGGTCCCCTGATCGATGGCCAGCACAAACTGATCAGACATGGCACGCCCTCCTTCTGCTCTGTGCAGAGTTCGGCAGGATGGGGGTTATTTCCTTCCCAGGAGCCCCCTTTCCGTGGCCAAGAAATCTACGGGGCGATCCCAGGGGTCGGGCTGGAAGGAACGGATGAAAGCACTGTACACCAAGCCCACAGTCGGTGCCGCTGCCGCGGCCAGCAGGCGGTCGTAGTAACCACCCCCGTAGCCGATGCGAAAGCCGGACGGAGTAAAGGCCAGCCCGGGCACGATGATCAGATCCAGCTCTTCCGGGGGCAGCGTGGGAGTGCCTGCAGGAGGCTCCAAAATCCCGAACACCGCGGGGACCAGGTTTTCCCTGCCTGCATAAAGGGTAGGAGCAAGTGCTTTGGGCTGTTTCTGAACCACGGGCACGTAGATCTCCTTACCCCTCTGCTCCAAGTCTTCCACGATGCCCCAGGTATCCACTTCCCAACCGAAGGAAAGGTAGACCATGACCCGATGCGCCTCGCCGTAAGCCGGCAGTTGCAGCAGGGCCTTTCTGATCTCCTGATTCCAGGCGGCCCGTGTCTCCTTGGGCACCTGAGCCCGTTCCTTTTTCAGCTGCCTGCGCAGCTCCCGCTTATCCATGGGCGTTCACCGGCCTGAGTATGGAAACGCTGGAGCGCTCCCAATCCAGTAAGTCCCCGAGGGCGCCCTGCACGTCCTCTGTCGTCACTTCCCCCAGCACTTCCAGGTACCTGTGGTAAGGAGTGCCTTCAAAGTATTGGGCAGTTATGCGGTTCGCCGTGTACTCAAAGGAGTCCAGGGAACCTAAGAACATACCGTAGAACTGCTTTTTCAAGCGCTCCACTTCACCTGCCTCCACGCCGCCTCCTTTCAGCTCGTTGATGATCCCGGCCAACCGTTCATGGAGCGCCTCGGGCTGATCCGTTTCTGAACTGAACACGGAGTAGGCCACCCGGGGAAGGGCCCGAAAACTGGCGTAGAATGAGTCATCCACCAGCTTAGCCTCGTAAAGCTGGGCGTAGGCCCGGGAGCTGCGTCCGAAGATCAGCTTGAGCCCCAAGCTCATGGCGATCTGCGTGCGCAGGAGCTCTTGCCCCCGCCAACGGGGATCATGCTTAAAGCCCAGCATGTAGCGGGGGCGGGAGATGGGCAGCTGTGTTTCAGCCCAGGGCTGCACGATGGAATTCGGTTCTTGGGGATCGATCCGCTGCGCGCTGAAACCTGCCCCCTGGCGCTGCGGATAGCTGGAGCGCACCAGCTCACAGGTCTCATAGGGGTCCAGATCACCCACCACCACCAAGGCCATGTTGCCGGGCTGGTAAAAGATATCGTAGCAGCGCTGCAGCTCTGCCACTGTGATGCTCCGCACCGATTCCACCGTGCCGCCGATGTCCAGGCGCACAGGGTGCTCGTGGTAGAGGTTTTCCATGAGGGCAGAGTGGATCCTGTGATCGGGATGATCTGCGTACATCTGCAGTTCCTGTTCGATAATGCCCTTTTCTTTCTCCACATTCTCCTCCGTGAGATGGGGTGCGTTCACGAACTCTAAGAGGTAAGCCAGGCTTTCCCGCGCGTGCTCCACGGTGGTGAACAGATAACTGGTTTGGGTGTAGCTGGTAAAGGCATTGACCGATCCACCCCACGAGGCAAAGCGTTCGAAAACACTGCCCTCTTCCTCTTCAAACAGCTTATGCTCGAGGAAATGGGCAATGCCCGGAGGAACTTCAACAACGCCTTCCCCGGGGATTTTGAATTTGGAGTCCAGAGAACCATAGTTGACTGACAAAACGCCGTAAGTCCTTAAAAACTGCTTCCTAGGCAGCACCATAACGGCTAAACCATTATCTAGACGTTCTTGGAACACTGTTTCTCCGCCTGGGATCTTAATCTGTTCCATGGCCTGCTCCTTTCTGGGAGGAAGAACGGAGAATGTAGGTGGTGTCCAGCTGTACCTTTTCCATGGCCCGCACCACGCCCCCCAGAGTGACCGCGGAAATAGCCTCCACCACACCGGCGATGGTGCGCAGCTCGTCGTGGACCACACCGATCAGATTGCGATCAATGAGGGCCGAAGCGCTATCGTTCATGCTGTTCATGGAGCTGATCAGCCCCCGCTTGGTCTGTTCCAGCTCCTGATCGCTGATCCGGCCTTCCTGCATATCCCGGACCTGTTCCTGGATGATCTCCACTGCCTGGGCCTGGTCATCGCCGCTAATCCCGGCGCTGATGGTCAAAAGGCCCTTGCTGCCCTCGATGCTGGAGCCCACGTAGTAAGCCAGACTCGCCCGCTCCCGTACATTGATGAACAGCTTGGAATGGGCGAAGCCGCCCAAGATGCCGTTGGCCACCAGCAGGGCGTAGTAATCCTCATCGGGATAGGTGATCTGGGTGCGGTAGCCCATGACCAAAACGGCCTGCTGTACATCCATGGCTTCTTCAAAATACCGGGGTTCGCCCGCCTCCACCCGCTGAGGCGCATTGAGCACAACCTGGGCCTCTCTGCCCTGAACCAGCCCGGCCAGGGCCTCCGCGGCCTGCTCCGTACGGGACCCCACCACAAAGATGTCCAGGGGATAGTCGTTTAGAAGTTTCCTGTAGTGATCGTACACTTCCTGGTTGGCTAAGGAGCGCACCGTTTCCGGGTCCCCATACTTGTAGATCCCAAAGGGTTCCTCGCCGCACATGAGGGCTGTGCAGCGCACCAAGGCATAGGCGCGCTTGTCGTTGACCAGGCCCTCCAGCTCCTGCAGGAGAATCTCCTTCTCCTGCTCAAAATAGGGTTCGAAGAAACGCCCGTTGCCGTGGGGCCGCGAAGCTATTTCCCAGAAGGCCTCCAAACCCCTGCGCAGCAGCTCCTCNCCCTTGGGCAGTAAGGCTGGGTCCACCATGCGAAAGTGGAACTCCAGGATCTGCCTTTCTCCGATCTTCAAGACGTCGGAACCGAAATCGGCGGCATAGAGCTCTTCCAGCTCCCGGGCGATATCCCTGGTAGTGGGGAACCTTTGGGAACCCCTCCTCAAAAGCAGGGGCACCAAGGCGGTGCTGGCGGCTTCCCTGGCCTTGAGGTCCTGCTGAATGAACGCTTTGCAGGTTAGTGTTTTGAACTTATCTGTCTCGCAGAGATACAGCCGTACCCCTGGGCCTAGCTGGTGCTGGGTGAAATCCATAGATACTCCTCCTCCAGCGGATCCTCGTCAATATCTGTAGTCTCCCCAAACGCCCCGTCCTTAGCAGCCCGCAAGGCGTTTTCACAGTAGGAATTTTGGCTGCACTGAGCGCAGTGGGCTGAAGGAGGGAACTCCTCGACTCCGATCTCTGCTCCGTGAACAATGCGCTGACACGTCTGGATAATCCATTCCTCCGCCTTGTCCACCTGAAGAAGCTCTGCATCCAAAGAATATAAGCGGTTGGGGATCAAGAAGTACGCCTGGGAACTCAAAACGGGAAGTCCGAACTCCCGGGCCATGGCCCAGGCGTAAAGGCGCAGCTGCACCCGGTAAGCGGCTCCCACTTCCGCTACCTGATCAGGCCGATCCAGTTGGTCTTGAAATCCACAATCTCGATGCCCCTGTCCCCCACAAACACCTGGTCCACTAAGCCGTTGATCAGAAAGCCGCCTGCCGGGACAACAAAACTGCGCTCCCGGTAGAGGCTCCCTGCGCCCTGCTGTACCCGGGCAAAGAACTCGCTGTTCAGGTAAGGCTGGATAATCTCCTCCAGCTGAGCCTGCTGCCGCGCATCCAGCTCCACTCCCTCCACGGCAGCGGCATGCTCCACGAGTCCGCGCAGGTGGGCGGGATCCATGATCTGCTCCACAACCCGGTGGACAATGCTCCCCCTCTGGGTTGCGCTTATTCTGCTGGAGTCACCCGGATCGCCAAAACCACCGCCTCCTCGCTCCGGCAGGCCCAAGATATGGCGCAGATAATAATAGCGCGGGCAGCGGTCATAGTTCATCAGTTCTGTTACGGAAAAGGGCACCTGATCATACTGGGGCTGCAGCGGCAGAAGCCGAGGCAGCTCCAGGCGGGCCGGTTCGCCCTGGGGCGGCTGTTCCTCCAGGGGAGGCAGATCGCCGGGTACAACTTGATAGAGCTCTTGGTCAACCGAATCCACAAGCCCCTTTAAGCCATCCCCACCAGTTGGGCTTGATCTCCTTGCCCGCGCGGGCGCACCAGTAGACTTCTTCCTGCGCCCTAGTAACCGCCACATATAGCAGGCGCTTGGCCTCGCTCATCTCCTCTTCCCTGGCCAGCTCCTTGGCCAGCTTGTAGTGTTCAGTATCCCGGTAAGTTAACCCGAACTCGGGGTGATAGAGCACCTGCCCCTTAGGGGACCGTACTGCCCCGGCATTGGTATCCGCCAGGAACACAACGGGAAACTCCAATCCTTTGGCGTTGTGGATGGTTCGCAGCACCACCACATCGGCGTGTTCCGCATCGAGCTGGGCCTCGCCTTCCTTGGGAGCCTCCCTGGACATGAGGCGCAGATACCTGACCTGTTCAGGCACGCTGTACAGATCACGGGCAAAGAGGTCCCAACTCTGCTCCAAAAGCTTCTCAATGTTGGCCACCTTCTGCGGGCCAAAGGGAAGCTGCCAGGTCTTTTCCACGTAACTAGTGCGCCCGAGCAGCTCCGTGATCACGACGGGGGCAGGCTTGTGCCGGGCTAGACGCTCCAACTCTGCGTAATCTTCCTGGGCTTTAACCACCGCCGCCTGTTCTTCCTTGCTGAGCTTGTCCAGCCGGCCCTGGCGCAGCCAGTACAGGCCTTCATCGGAAAGGAGGTAAAAGGGTGAGCGCAGCACTGCCAGCCGGGCCACTTCATCGCCGGCATCCTCCAGCCAGCGGAAGTAGTGCAGCAGATCCTGGATTTCCTGCTTGGAATAGAAACCCCGGCCGCTTAGATTTACATAGGGGACGCCCGCTTGCTTCAGGGCCCGTTCATAGATATGTACGCTGGTCATGGCCCTGAACAGGATGGAAATATCCTCAAACTTGTACCTGCCGCTGTCCACCAGCTCCCGGATTTTCAGGGCAATCTGCTCCGCTTCCAGCTCCCGGGCTTCATCCATGGGCAGGCCCTCTGCCGGTGTTTCCAGGATGCTTACGCAGGGCTTCGCCGCCGCAGGTTTGTTGCCGAGACTGGGCTCAAAGCCCACGGCCTCACCCTCCAGGAGCTTGCCAAAAAACTGGTTGCAGAAATCGATGAGTTCAGGAGTGGACCGGAAGTTGGTATCCAGGACAATGCGCCTGCCCACCTCCCTCACTTCCTGTTCCGTCTGGAGAAACACCCCCACATCGGCGCCGCGGAAGCGGTAAATGGACTGTTTCGGGTCGCCCACCACAAAGAGCAGGGCGCCCTGCGCGGTAAAGGCGTCCACGATCCTCTTCTGGAGAGGGTTGGTGTCCTGGAATTCGTCCACCATGATGTGCTTAAAAGGATAGTCCGCCGCCACCTGTGGATCCAGCAGCAGCTCACAGGTGAGCCGCTCCAAATCGTTGAAATCAACCAGACCGCCCAGGCGCTTGCGCTCTGTGTAAAGGTCGTGCACCCGCTCTAGCACCTGGCCTAGATACGAAAGGACAATTCTGGCCCGCCCTTCAATGATGATCCCTTTAGCGCGGGCAATGAGGTCCTTAAGGTCGGCTATCTGCTTGCCCAGGTTTCCCGTGATGCGCTTAAACTGCTTATCCAGGACTTCCATGGCTTCCAGGCGCAGATCGTCATCGGCCATGCGCAGCAGTTCCCGCAGATACGGCCATTCTTCATTGAGTTCAGCCAGAGCCTCTTCCTGCCGCGCGGTGGTTGGTCTCAGCCTCAGAGCCTGCTCCACTTCCCTTTCCAGCTCCGCCAAGGGGAACTCTTCCAGCGGCCCGGGGAACGGCCGTTGAAAGCGCAGGTCCCCTTTCCTCAGCATCTGCTCATAAAGATCCTGCACCAAGCTGCACGCATCCGCTGGCGTCCCCAGTTCACCTGGGGGCTGCGCATCCCGCACCACTTCCTCAATGACCTCGGCCAACAGCAGTCTGGCCTCCCACTCTTCTGCCACCCGGAACCTGGGGTCAATTCTGGCCTGGAGCGGATGCTCCTGCACAACGCGCTGGCACAGGCTGTCAATGGTGGAAATCTGCGCCTGCTCCAATCTGGCAGTGAGTTCTGGGCGCGCCTCCAGCAGGCGCTCTTTCATTTCCTGCGCGGCCTTCTTGGTGAAGGTGATGGCCGCGATTTCCTCCACAGAAAACCCTTGGTCCAATAGGTACAGGTACCGCTCCACCAAAACCCTGGTCTTGCCTGAGCCTGCCCCAGCAACAACGGCCACCGGGCAGTGGATGGTGGTGATGGCTTCCTTCTGGCGCTCGGTTGGCTCAAAAGTCACTGTAGCCCACCTCCTTGCGGCAGATTCCCCGGAAGGGACAGTAACGACAGGTGTTGGAGCCCTCAGGCTCAATGGGGAAAGCTCCTTCCAAGATAGAGTTCACCTGCTGGGCCAGGATCTGCTCGAACTGCTCCTGCTGCTGACTGAACTCCTGCTGGGACAGGACCGAGTTCCCCTTCTGCAGGCCTAAATGGGTTTGATAGGCTTCATGGAAGAGCCCTGGCCTGCCAGCGTCTTTAATTAGGTAGTAAGCTGCTCCCACGCTGCGCCCCTGGGGCAGAAGCGTCTTGGCAGCCAGAAGATAGGCGGCGATCTGCACGTCCTTCCCCTCTAACATGGATTTGACCTTAGGAGGGTTGGAGCCCGTTTTGTAGTCGTACAGGACGTACGCTCCGTCGGGATGGCAATCAATGCGGTCAATCCTGCCCCTCATGAGCACTGGGCCGTACGCGCTGGGAATGGCCACATTACCAAACTCCCGCTCCACATAAGCCGGCCGAAAGCCCCCCTGCACCCGCTGCAGATCTCGGCGAATAAAGGAGCGCATGGATCGGATCAGATCCGCGGGCGGCTGGCTGCCCCTCTCTTGGTAAGCGCCGTTGAGCAGCTCCTCAACGAGCAGTTGTCCCTCTTCCACTGAGGGCAGGGGCCCGGTGAAGTGCTGCTCCCAAAAGGTGCGCAGTACCTCGTGGACAATGATGCCCTTGTCCCTGGCATCCACGTCCAAAGATTCCTCCTCTAAAACCTCCAAATCCAGGACATGGGCACAGAAGAAGCGGAAGGGGCAGCTGGCATAGGTATTGAGCTGGGAAACGCTGAGCCCGTGCTTGAGGAATTTTTCCCGTAGACGTTCAAGCAGCTCTCCATCCCTCAGCTGACCATTGCCAAAAAAGAGCGAAGGGTAATGAATGGGCTGGAGGGCAGCCGTCCTTTGCTCCTCAACCTTGGGCAGGACNGTGGCGGGCAGGTTCAGCTTGCCCTCCCTGTCCACCTCGGGGTAATAGAGGTGCAGATGCTGGGCCGAGCTAAGCAGGCGGGAAAAGACTTCTTCCCTGTGGATTTCNGCCCTGGTCTTAGTGAGCCAGTGGGCGCGGGTATGCGGCGGAAACTGGCCTTCCACCAGCCCGCCTACATAGAGATGCTGATATGTACAGGCGCCCAGCTGGTCCGTGCTGAGCACCAGCACCCGCTGGGCAAAGACCCGCTTGGGGCGGATCAAGTAGCTGTCTAGAAGACCCTCCACAAGCTGCAGGAACTGACCGGGGGCCAGAGCCCAGTGGAACTCCTTCAGTGTCTGGGCTATGCTGTGCAAGCCATCCCAGGCCTTCACCAGTTCCACCCAGTTTTCCAAGCCGTCCTGGGGCCGAACCCACAGCTCAGGATCCAGCTCTCCCAAGAGTCCTTCCAGCCAGAGGCCGTACTCATGCAGCGGCCTGAACCTAAGCCCTTGGCCAAGGCGGGCGATCACCTTAAACACCGGCTCCCAACCGCTCTGCTGTTCCAAGTAGCTGCGCCAGGCGGGCAGGCCATTGAGCGGGGGAGCCAGCCGCAGCCTGCGGTGCTCCTCCCTGCTGAGCCCGAAGGGAAACCCCCAGCCCGGCGCGGTGAGTAGTTCCAAAGAGTGCTTATCCCAACCGGCCAGCTCGCCGGCGATAAGTGTTAACAAGGTCTTACCCAAGGGCGTGTTGCGCAGGCTTGTCCCCGGCATCTGCCAGGGGATCTGCAGGCGCTCAAAGGCTGGCATCAACAGGGGCAGGTATTGGCGGGGATTGGGAAAGGCTGCCGCCAGCTGCTCTATGGAAACACCCTGCTCAATCTGGCTGCGCAGGGCTTGGCCCATCATCTCCACCTCTTCGGCGGGATCCGCAGCCTTGGTTACGGTGAGCACTGGTTCCTGAGCCGGCGGGCTCAGCTTCTCCACGGTGCGCCCCTCAGCCAAGGCCTGCAGAAACTGCTGTTCCAGGGGCCTAAGCTCACCCAGGCCTTCCAGCCTTAACACCTCCACCTCGGGCAGAACGCCCGCTTTCCCCATGACTTCCAGGGCCAGCTTCAGCTGCCCGGGAGCATTGACCACACCATGCTCGTCCAAGATCTCGTGGTAGCGGGCGTGTAAAAGCTCCAGCTCCGCCCGGCCCCGTTCCGGCATGGAGGCATAGATCTCCTCTCCATAATCCAGCCTACTGAACAGCCATTTCAGCTCCTGGATAAAGCCGCCGAACTGGGCGATGGGCGCGAAAAACTCCAGGCGCTCCCCTAGATCCGCCACACTCTGCCACAGGGCCACCTCTTCCAGGAGGCGATCCTCTCTGTAGGAGNCCAGGTTGGCGCGGAGAATCTGGGCCGCTAAACCGCCCAGGGTCACAGCCAGACCAGGCTGCCCTTCCTTGGACAAACGGCGCCTGATTTGGCGCAGATAGGCACCNGGTACGATATGCAGAACCGTCACATTTTCGCCCCCCCAAGCAGCAGCTCTTCAATGATGAAGGCAGCCCCGTCCTGATCATTGCTGGGAGCAATCATGGCCGCCTTCTCCTTAAGCAGCGGCGAGCCATTCTCCATGGCCACACCGAGCCCAGCCCACAGGATCATCTCCAGATCATTGATGTTATCACCCACGGCCACGGTTTCAGCGGGGGAAATACCTAGGAGCTCAGCGACATAGGCCACGCCGACACCCTTGTTGCTGTGGGCGGGCAGAAGCTCAATGCCCCGCCAGGCATCGCGCACGGCGCCAAAGAGCAGCGCGCTCACCTGCCCGGCATAATCCCGTTTGATTTCTGCATAAAGGGGATCCACCTTAGCCGGGAGATCGATGATGGCCAGGCGCACCGGCGGGCTGGTGATCTTGATCTTTTCGGCGAACTCAGCAGCTTCCCCCAGGTAGTGGGAAAGGAGGTTTTCCGGCTCCTGCCATCTTCCACTGGGCGCCAGCACCTTCTCTCCCGCGCTTTCACCGGTATAGACAATATAGTTAACGGACCAAGCCTCCAGCTTGTCCACGATTTCCTCAGCCACAGAGGGGCAGATCCCGCTCTGGACAAGGGCCCTGCGGCCCACAGGATCAGCAACCACAACTCCGTTATGCACCACCAAGAGCTCACGCACGCCCAGGGCCTCAACCAGGGGCAGGGTGTTGCCCAAGCGGCGACCCGTGGCCAGCACCACCTTAATGCCCCGCTCCTGAGCTTTTTGCACGGCGGCGATGGTCCTGGGCGTGAGCTGGGAGGCGCTGTTGAGGATAGTGCCGTCAATATCCAGGGCCAGGAGTTTGAACTTCATGCTCCACCTCGCTCCTACAGCCAGATGGACACCTCATCCCGGTCCATCAAGCTGATGCATTCCCGCAGCTTCCCTTGGAGGACAGGATCCTCCGCGGCAGCATTGCGCACCTGCCTGAGCAGGTCGATTCCCCTCCGGAAGGCGAAGACCAAATCTCCTTCATCCACGGAAGTGTCTTCTAACAGCTTAGTAAAGCTCTCACCGCTGCTCCAGCGGTAAGCCAGGGCGGCCACGTGATCGTGAAACTGCACACTGGGGTAACCCACCATGTGCCGCTCCAGCTTCTGCAGATGGTGGTAGATGCGCAGGAGGGGCCCGAAATCAAGCTTATGCTTGATCCGGAACTCATTCTTGCGCGGCTCGTAACCCACCGCGACCATGACCGCGTTCAACTCCGCGGGAGGATAGGCGTGGAAAAGCCCTTCCATGAACATCTCCGTGATCATGAGCTCGTGCCCGTGAATCTGACTGGCAAAAATGCCCGCCGAGGTGAGCTCATCGTGCTCCAGATAACCCAGGACCTCCAGGAGGGCCTTTTTGTCTTCGAACTCCCGGATATACCGCTCCAGGGGATTGAGGGCCTGCTCCCGCAGGAGCAGCCGTTCATAGGCCTTAACCTTCCTGCGGAACTTGCGGTTTTCCCTGCGCAGCAAGGCCCGGTCCCGCTGGGGAAAGGCCCGGTAGAAAGCGCTGTCCAGCCTCTGGGTGAGGGCGCGGATTTCCTTCTTCAGCTTACTGCGGGTACGCTTATTATACGCCCTGTTCAGCTCGCTTTCCAGTTCCAGGCGCTTACGCAGCGTCTTGACAAACTGCTCCTGCCCCCGCAGGTTTTTGATGTAGGGGGCGAGCTCATCCTCGAGTATCTCCAGTTCAACCAAGACTCCCTGGCGCTCCGCTGAAGCCTGGTAAGTGGCGAAGTTCTGGCCCAGGATGCGGTAGATCTCTTCTTCACTGTAGTTTTTCACCAGGTTCAGGATGGAGTTGTAAGTCAGGCTGAACTGGCTCTGCAGCGGCTCCACTTCATCCTCTTTCATGCTGGGAAATTGGCTGGGATCGAAGTAGTTAAGATCCACCACCATGAAGGCAAAACCTTCCTCATCAATCCCCCGGCGGCCCGCACGGCCAGCCATCTGGAAATATTCCCGGTTAGTGACGGGCCGAAAAGAGTTCCCGTCCCATTTGGTGCTGGAATCAAAGCACACCGTTTTGCAGGGGAAGTTGAGGCCCACTGCAAAGGTTTCTGTGCAGTACAAAACAGCAATCAAACGGCGGGTGAACAGCTCTTCCACAATGTCCTTGAGCACAGGCAGCATACCTGCATGGTGGTAGGCAATGCCCTTGAGGAGCAGGCGCCTGAGGTGAGGCCAGCGTCCGCTTTCAATGGTCGAATAGCGCTCCAAAACACCTTCTATAGCCTCTGTGACCTGACTTTTCTGTTCAGCGTTCAGGAAGTCTTCTTCTTCCCCGAGCTCAAAGGCGTTGCTCTCGCATTTGCGCCTGCTGAAGGTGAAGAATAGACAAGGCAGGTAGTCGCCTTTAATGGCCCGGATCAGATCGATGTGGGTAGTGGCAGGGGCCTCCGGGCGGCCTGAGGGGCTCTGCCCCGCCAGCCTCCGGTATTTTTTCTGGATCCTGTTCATGGTGGTGAAGCCCAAGGAGCGCTCAAAGAGGGCGTGCTTGAGGGGAACCACGCGGTGAAAGTGGGTCACTACCTCAACCTTCTGCTGCTGCACTTCCTGGATCCAGTTGGCCAGCTGATCCACATTGGGAATGGTGGCGCTCAGGCCGAGGAAGCGCATGAAAGGGGGCATGAAGATCAGGCTCTCCTCCC
>JGI24714J26587_10001743_pt1 | contig 15029 bp, 11 predicted proteins | sample BioPla4DNA2_FD_26587 | JGI IMG/M metagenome (IMG submission 26587)
GAACGCCTCCAGAAGCTCGAAGAAGCGGTGGAGGAATGGCAGTTGATCATTGCTTATCACCGTGAGCACTTCCCCGAAGTTTCGATGGATTGGGAAGAAGAGCAGCTAGCCCGGCTGAAGTCGAAGATGGAAGAACACTAAAACCTCTGATGCCCTGGTTCAAGCCAGGGCACTATTTTTGTTGTGGAAGCGTTATGTTCGTGGAAGGAAAGACTCCGATGGCAGAGAAGGATGTACCAGGAAAAATCACCCAGGGGGAGATTGCATGGGAAAGGTATCGATTCCAATAACAAATGATTTCTGTCCACAGACTCTTTTCTTGTATGGAACTTACAAAGAAGACGGTACTCCAAATTTCGGTCTGTTCTGCTGGTTCAGCTACATCTGGGATTCAGAACTCGGTGTCATGGCCTGCATCGGCGGGGAAAAGCTGACCAAGGACCGCATTCACGCAACCGGTGTGTTTTCAGCCAATCTGGTAACCGAAGCCATTCTTCCACTTGCGGACTACTTTGGCAACACCGACGGGCACACCGCTGAGAAGATGGACATTAAGGTGCAGACTCGGAAAGGAGCGGTGCTCGACGTCCCGATCTTAGAAGCCAGTCCACTCGCGTTTGAACTTGAGGTTTTTCAGTCAGTTCCGCTGCATGATGGCGAAGTGTACTTATGTAAGATCCGCAACGTCTTGGTTGATGAAAAACTAGCTGATGATGGCAAGACAATCGAAGAACGGCTCCAGGCAATTGCGCCTGTCCGGACAACCTGCCGTACATACTTCTCGTGGGCCGGCCAGTCCATGGGGAAGTGGGGCGAGCCAGGACAGACGGTGAAGCATCCATAGAGAAGAGGAGAACACTATGAAAACGGACATTTCAGCGCCATTCAATATGTAGTCTACATCACTCTAGTAACGAGCTTGCTTTGCATCCTAATTCAAATGCCAGCGCTTCTGCGGGGTGGGAATAGTTGAGAATACTGATCATTGAAGATGATACCCATATTTCCTTTGCACTCGAACGCTTCTTTACTACTCAAGGTGATGAGGTAACAACCTGCGTCGGTTTGGACGAGGCTTTCGCCGTACATCCCGAAAGTCACGACTTTATCATTCTCGACTTGAACCTGCCTGATGGGGATGGATTTGAATATCTCTCTTATATCCGGGCCGAAAACATTAAGACGCCGCTCCTGATCTTGACAGTGCGGGATCAAGAGCAAGAAATCGTGAGGGGCCTGAAGCTTGGGGCAGATGACTATCTCACCAAGCCCTTCTCGCTACCCGTACTCAAGGCGCGCGTGGAGGCCATTCTGAGGCGGGCCTCAGGGGGCGATGGGGGAAATGTACTCCGCTGTGGACAACTAACCCTCGACAGAAAGGCTAGAATGGCCTTTCTTTCTGGGCAGCCCCTTGAACTCAGCTCCAGAGAGTATGAGCTCTTAGAGCTGCTTATGGAGAATAAGGGTTTTACCGTGCCACGGGAGCGCATCCTGGATCGGATCTGGGGTTGGGAGCGCGGAGACGTGTACGATAACACACTCTCTGTTACTGTAAAGCGCCTGAGAGGCAAGATTGCGCCCTATCACGATTACATCCGTACCGTGCGGGGGATCGGTTACCGCCTGATGGAGGGTGACGAATGAGGTACCAGGCACTGAAGACTCCCTTCTTTTCGGTGGTTTCCTTTTTGGGAACCTGTGCTATCCTTTACTATAACCCCCGCTTTGACTGGGTAACCATTCTTTGGCTCTTGGCATTTACTGCGGTTTTGGGTCTGCTGCATAGCTTGTGGGAAAGGCAAGAGGCGGACTATATGCGGAGAACTGTTGAGTATGTGTCCAGCCTATTCCATGCGCCTGAGGAGCGGTTAGAGGCGGTTCCCCTGAGGCAGGGCTACTTTGATGTACTAGTGGATGAGATCCAGAAGAGTCTGGCTGCTCAGGAAAACCTCCGGGAACAGGCTCTGGGCGCCCGGGAACAGATGAAACGGAACATGGAGGACGTGACTCACCAGATTAAGACTCCCCTGACGGGGATTCTCCTCTTTCTTGACCTTTTAGAATCGGATCCAGAGCATGGACAAGAGTACATGCTGCGCATCCGCCAGGAAGTTGAGCATCTCTACAACCTCAGTAATCTTCTCTTGAAGATATCGTCCTTCGATGCAGGTGCTGTTTCGTTGAAGATGGAGCCTTTTTCAGTTCAGGGGCTCTTGGTGGACGTGGAGTTCAGTTTGGAGCATCTGCTGCGGCAGAAAGGAGTAGCTTTGGAAGTTGTTGGTGATGACTACTCTTTGGTCGGGGATCGGGTGTGGCTGATGGAAGCCCTGCTCAACATAGTGAAGAATGCGGTGGAAGTCTCGCCGCCAGGCGAGTGTGTGAAGGTAAAGCTAAACAGCAACTCTATCTTCCAAAGCATAACAGTGGCGGACCGGGGGCCGGGGCTTACGCTCGAACAGCAGCAGCGGGTGTTCGAACGTTTCTACAAAAGCAATCCCCGGTCCCCAGGGTTTGGTATCGGCCTGCCCTTGGCCGAGTCTATTGTCCGGCAGCATGGAGGAGAGATTCTAGTTCGTTCCTCGTCTCAGGGTGGTGAATTTGAAGTGCGTTTTTACCGAGTCTGAAGGACTTCTGCAATGTTTTGACTCAGTACCCGCTGTCTGCAGCTTCTTAGAGCTGCCCATACTCCCGCCAAACTGATAGAAAAGAACAGCACCAGCAGGGGGAAGTTCAGGTGGAGGGCAATCTGCCAGGGAGTAAACATGAACCGTTTCTTAGCCGCCACTGCCACGATGCCCGCAGCCAACATCAGGATGTAGCTGTCAGCTACTCTGCGTATCAAGAAGTATCCTTCGTAGCGCAGCATGCTTCGCAATTGATCTCCGGTCATTCCTACACTTCTCAAAAGGGCAAAATCTCTAGTACGGGCTNTGAGATTCATGTTCACACTATTGTAGGCGTTGGATGCGCCGATCACAAGCAGCATAATCTGAGCTGATATCGTGAGGAGCAGTTCATTTCGGTACTGCTCCTTTTTACTTGCAGCTTCGGTCAGCTGATTGTTCGCAAATGCATCGGACTGCGGAACGTACCTGTACAGTACATTTAAGACAGAGTCCGTTGCTTCAGATAGCTCGTCTAGGGGGGCATAGGCTCTAATCCTGTAGGTGAAGGGGCGATCCTCGTCCACCAAGCCCTGCTCCAGTCTAAATTCCTCCAGCCAGGACATGGACGTAAAAAGAGCTATCTCATCCGGCCAGAGGGGATTGAGCTCATAGGGAAACTCCTCAATGCGTCCGGTTATGGGCAAGTTCCAGCGTTTCTTAGTCCCTTCGTCCACTACAACCAGTTCGTCCGCTTCCGGGGACGAAAGGGGAATGTAGCTCCGCNGACTGTAGGCTTGGGTAGGATCCTGGNCTGTACGATCCAACAGTAAGAACCCTTCGGCAGCATCCATCTGGAAGCCATGACTTCTGAGCAGGGCCTGGAAATCAGAATCCACCAGCCCGTAAACTGTCACCTTGAGACGGTATTCCCTCTCAGCCTCCTCGAGTACCGTTCCTAACTCGGTTGACAAGAATCCTGCGTTTTCCTCCGGTAGATACCCAAAGCTGTAACTAGAAAAGGCATGGATATCCTTGATCCCAATCTCCCTCAGATCATCCCAGAGAGCTTGGGGTGCCTTCTGCACAGAGAAGAAGATCGAGGTTAGGTTATAGGGTAAGCTTGGCGTGTCGTACTTCTCTTCTAGGCTCCGGTGAGCTTGTATGATGAGCACAGTGCTGAATACGAGCCCCGCTAGAGCCATTGCCAAGGCGGTGCCTCTGAACGTGTGCCTAAAGCTCAGGTTGTTATCTAGAGCTAAGTCCCGGCTGATGTTCTGCNCGAACCTGGTGGAACGGGGCCGGGCCNTATTTGTGTAGTATGGGTTGCCCTTGACTGCTTCAACAACGGACAACTTGCTGCTCTGCCGGGCGGGTCTTAGAGCAGCCCCAGTTACGCAGAGAAGGGCGGTGAAGAAGAGGGACCCAAAAACCAGGGGATTAGGCGAAACCAAGCTAAATCCCTGGACCACAGTGGCAGAACCGGACGTCTGTCCGTTGAGCCACATGAGAACGAAGAGAGCATTAGTAAACGCGTAGGCTAAAACCAGCCCCAAAAGGATAGGCCCGATACTCAGCTCGAGAGCTTCCCTGATCACCATGCTGCGTACCTGTCTGGGAGTCATACCGCAGCTTTTGAGTAGGCCAATGCGCCGTAGGTCCTGACTGCACCAGACATTGAAAGCGTTGCGGATCATGATGATAAACAGGGGAACCGTGCAGACCAGGAGGAAGACGCGCACGCTCCAGCGCTCGGCAAACTCCCGGGAAGGGATGAGCCCAGATTGGAATATCAGCTTACCTTCTAGGTAGCGGGTGTTGTAATTTATGGCACCTTCTTTGAGAAGCTCTTCCTCATCGCCCCTACCCAACTCTGCTAGGATTTTGCGAGTGAGGGTATAGGCATCTCGTTCGTTTTGGAACCAGATGGTGACNTCAATGGTATCTCCTCTATGGAAGAGCTCTGACGGATGGCTGAAGGCCAAAAGCCCAAAGAACCTGTAGTCCTTCTCAAAACTATACAGGTGATCTTTGTAGATGCCGCTGATTGTGTATGCTTTCGAACCTAAAGTAATGGTGCTTCCCAAGGTGTACTCGGGGTTTTCCAGCACAAAGAGGTCTGGTACGAGAATCTCATTGGCCTCTTGGGGAGGCCGTCCCTCTAGGGAGCGGACTTGGCTGAAGAAGCCGGTCTTAAACAGCGGAGAAGACTCTAGATAGAGAACCACACCGGGACGCTGAAAGGGTAGGTCTTCGAAGTAAACTCCCTGGGATGGTTCCATTGCCCTTATGTTTGGGTTACCCGCTAACTGCTCGTATTCAGAGAAAGTGATGCCGAGGAGCTGGACATGAAAGTCGCCAACCAGTTCTTGGTGGTACTTCCATTCACTGATCTCCAGCTCACTGTAGATAAATAACAGGGTTCCCAGCATTACTACTGCTACCAAGACGGCGGCCTGCATGGCGAGAGAGTTCCCCCGGTATTTCGTGTTTGCCTTGGCTAGTTGGGAAATGATGCTCATGAGTCTCACCTTTCCTCCAATTTACCATCGNCCATCACCAATACCCGCTGGCAGGATAGGGCTACCTTCTCATCGTGGGTGATGAGTAGCAAGGTAGTCTGGAAGCGCTGGTTGACGAGGCGGAACAGGGAAATGATTTCTTCAGTGTTCCGGCGGTCCAGGTTTCCGGTGGGTTCATCGGCCAGCACCACCGCAGGCCGCGTAACCAAGCTGCGGGCGATGGCAACGCGCTGCTGTTCGCCACCGGAGAGCTGTTGCGGAAAGCGTTCTAGTTTGCCTTCGATACCCAAGGTGTGAACTATTTCCTGGAAGTAGCTAGGGTCTGGGCGCCGTCCGTCCAGGAGTAGGGGAAGCAGAATGTTCTTCTCCACTGTTAGGTTGGGAACCAAGTTGAAAAACTGGTAGATGATGCCAATATTACGACGCCGGAACACTGCCATGTCCGTCTCATCGAGAGAAGTGATATCTATTCCCTGAATAAAGACTTGGCCTTCAGTGGGCCGGTCCACCCCGCCTAAGAGATGCAGGAGAGTGGACTTACCTGAACCACTGGCGCCCATAATGGCCACGTGTTCGCCCTTTTCCACTGAAAGGTTTACCTGGTTCACTGCGACTACCGGTTCGCTGCCGGGGTAAACCTTGCTGAGGTTTTCTGTTCTTAGGACCGTCATGGCGTTCTCCTTTCCCGATTATTTACCCNAATTGTACTACTGCAAGATGACAGNAAAGTGACATCTCTAACAGGTTCAATGGTGTCTTGCGTCTTGAGGTCGGATATGANAACATGAGCAGGCTAATCCACACGTGGCGCGCAGCTGTTCGGGGTTTCCTTACAAGGGGAGGAAATGAGTCTGTACTACAAACAACGAGCGCGTCATTCGAATGTGTGACGCGCTCGCCTGTTATTGCCCACCAAAGAGTGCCTCTCTCTTTTCTGTGATCTCTCTCCAGTATTTCGGTATCTGGTTCCACGCGAAAATACCGACTATAACTAAAACTAGAAGGCCATATTCAGGTTATCTCTCATACATCAGGAAAAGCAAAAACGTTGTCAACGCGGCTCCCGCCGACATGTGCAGCCAAGCGAAGCGGACCGCAATGCGGTTGACTACCTCGCTGCCGCTTGCTTGAACAAAGAATGGCCGCATTAAGGTAATCGCCAGAGGCCATAGAACAATAAACGGATAGGGGTCTTGATGTATCACGAGTAGAAGGACCGCCACAGCCAAGGCTAACTTACCGAGGTGAAAATACCCTTTTCATGATGGTCCTCCTTTCAAAAATATAATATCATAATTTTCACTAGAACTGTGACAATCATTGCAAACGCCCACCAGATGGGCAGCGGAAAGGTGTTCCTTATTTTCCAGCACCNTAGCTCNGATTTTTGTCACTTTATGCAGGAAAAATTAGAAGCAGCACGAATTAGATGAACGCTGTACTTTATTGCAAAAGGAGGAGTAAAATGAGTTATCGTGTAGGAAAGTTTGTTGCTATGTTGCTCGTTGCTGTTGTCTTATCTGTACCGGCATATGCCCAGACACTTGACGTGTACAGCATCATGCCCGAATCTTTTGCGGTGCCTTTCTTTGAGGCGTTCGAAGAAGCTACAGGCATCAAGATCAACTTTGTCCGTCACTCTGCTGGTGAAGTTCTGGCCCGACTGATTGCTGAGAAGAACAACCCACGTGTATCTATGGTTTTCGGTGGACCCGCTGACACCTTCGCTGCTGCCATCAGTGAAGGCGTNCTGGAGCCATATGTTCCGAACGGTGTAGAAGCTATTCCGGCAATGTACCGGCAACCAGAAGGTTACTTTACTGGCATTGCCCTGAATCCGATTGTTTTCTTAACGAACCGGGAGTTCTTAGAAGAAAACAACATGAAGGCTCCATCTTCATGGTATGACTTACTTGACCCAGCGTACCGGAACGGCCTGCAGATGGCTGANGCGCGTACTTCTGGAACCGGTTTCAATCGCATTGCTTCTATCGTTNTGGCTCTCGGTGGCGAAGACGAGGCGTTTGACTACATGGCCAAACTCCATGAAAACGTCCAAGTCTACACCAAGAGCGGTGGCGGCGGAACGGTCCCTGTTGCTACTCGTCAAGCAACATCTGGTGTATTCTTCCTGGTTGACAGCATTGAAACCGCAAGCCGCGGTTACGATGTTGTAATCAGCTTCCCCAAAGAGGGTTCTGTAGTATCCGTTGAGTCTATGGCCCTCGTAAAGAACGGTCCAAATCAGGACTTAGCAAAGAAATTCATGGACTGGATGGTAACTCCTGAAGCTCAAAGCCTGTATGCAAAGAATGGCATCGGTTTCCTGCCTGTGCATCCTGAGGCTGAGGTCTCCGAACTGGTCAATCTCGAAGGAGCTAACTTCTTCGATCTCGATCTGGAATGGGCGGGCGAACATCGTCAGCGCTTGATCGAGAAGTGGGTTGACGAGATCGTAGGGTTCTAGCTGTGCATGATTGGCTTGGGCAGGCTGGGCCTCCAGCTTGTCCAAGCCATTTGNTTCTTAGGTCTGTTATCTCTGATCCGCGACTGGAGGGAACAACGTGTTCGCTGTTTCAGGCAGAACTGCTGCCGAAAGGCAACCGGGATTCTTAAAGAATGCCAGGGCACGCTTAGGCAGGTATAATCCCTCGGCTTTGGTATTGGGAGCCGTCTTGTGGATATGCTTGGGNGTCTTCATTCTTTACCCGTTATATCGACTGCTGTATATGGCGTTTGTTACCAATGGAACGATATCCTTCGAATCCGTATCTCGGATTATGAGCCGCCGTGGGAACCGCCTTGCGTTTGCTAACAGCTTGAAGCTGGGCGTCTTGGTGGCGATTTTTGCAACCTTTATTGGTTATGTTTTTGCTTTTGCCCGCACTCGTGCAAACCTGCCGCGGGGTTGGCGGATTTTTATTGATTCCATCATTGTACTGCCTCTTATCTCACCGCCATTTACTNTAGCTTTGTCAATGCTGTTTGCCTTTGGGCCNAGAGGGTTTATCACGTATAAACTCTTNGGTATCACCGGGTCGAGTATCTATGGCATGTGGAGCACGCTCTGGGCTGAAGTCCTGACATATTTCCCACTGGCCTATATGACTCTCCGGGGTGTTTTAGAAAACATCAATCCCAGTCTCGAGGAAAACGCGTTCAGCCTTGGTGGTTCCCGCTGGCATGTTTTCCGGACTGTGACGGTNCCATTGACCATTCCTGGGATCGCCAACTCACTACTGCTGGTTTTCTCAGCATCACTCGCTGACTTTGCTATTCCTTTAGTCTTGGCTGGTCACCAGTTCCCTGTATTAACTACCCAGGCTTATCTGCAGATCACCGGCTTGTACGATCTCAGAGGTGGTGCTGGTCTGTCGTTTATTCTCTTGGTGCCATCGCTGATTGTGTTCCTCCTGCAGCGTTACTGGGTAGGGCGCAAGAGCTATGTGACAGTTACAGGCAAGAGCTCTTCTGGAACCGAGACTGCTTTAGTGAGCAACTGGGCGAGATACGCTCTACTTGCCTTCTGTCTGATCGTGTCTGCTTTCATCTTCCTACTGTATGGCATGATCGTGTTCGGATCTCTGGTAAAGGCTTGGGGTGCAAATCATGAGTTTACTCTGGCAAACTACCAGTATCTCTTTACCCATGGAATGAAATCCATCAAAGACACACTGTTCATCGCATTCATCGCCATGCCTTTGGGTGGTTTGTTAGGCATTTCGGTGGGATATCTAGTCACCCGCAAGCTTGTACCTGGCGGCCGCTTAATGGAGTTCGTGTCGATGATCAACTATGCACTGCCTGGTACAGTTGTGGGTATTGCCTATCTCTTGGCATTTAACGATCCGCCGCTCATGCTGACAGGTACGGCAACGATTTTGATTGCGGCCTATGTGTTCCGGTACAGTCCGACTGGTATNAGGTCGACNATCGCGACCCTCCAGCAAATCGATAAGTCCATTGAGGAGGCTTCTACAAGCCTTGGTGCAGATATGCTGACCACGATGCGTAAGGTTACNCTGCCCCTGGTACTGCCTGCTCTGTTTGCTGGCCTTGAGGTNACCTTTACCCGGGCGATGACCGCGATTAGTGCGACCATTTTCCTGATTTCAGTTAACTGGACCCTGATCACCGTTCGGATTCTGGAAAGCGCCACCGAACTGGANCTGGGGCACGCGGCAGCCTTCTCAGTATTTGTAATTGCTGCAGTTTANATCGTTACCAACGTCTTGCGCGGCATTCTGCGTCTCTTGGGGCTTTCGACNATCCAAGAGAAGACAGCTGCTTACTAAGGAGAGGGGGAGAATAGAATGGCTGGCAACAACAAAGCCGTTGANATTANGCTGGAGAATATCAGCAAGACATTTCGTGATCCATCGCGAGGCGGTGAAGTTCATGCGGTGCGCCCCCTAAATCTGGAGATCAAACCGGGGCAGCTCACAACTCTCTTGGGCCCGTCTGGCTGTGGAAAGACCACTTTGCTGCGGATGGTAGCGGGTTTTGAGGAACCTACTACAGGAAGGATTATAATCGGTGGTCAGGATCAAACCAATGTGTTGGCAAATAAGCGGGATATCGGGTTTGTGTTCCAAAACTATGCCTTGTTCCCACACATGAACATCTATGANAANGTTTCNTANGGTCTGAAGCTGAAGGGAGTGCCATCGGCTCAGATTAAGGAAGCGGTGAAAGAAGTTCTCGAAATGGTTGGCTTGGCTGGCATGGAGCGCCGTTATCCTAATCAGATTTCCGGTGGTGAACAGCAGCGCGTAGCTTTAGCACGTGTGATTGTCACCAAACCGAAAGTGCTTCTGTTTGACGAGCCTCTCTCGAACCTTGATGCAAAACGCCGGATCCAGATGCGGGTCGAGATCAAACAGCTCCAGCAGATGCTTTCCATCACAAGTCTCTACGTAACTCACGATCAAGAAGAAGCCCTAGCCATCTCTGATCAGATCGTAGTTATGAACAAGGGGACTATCGAGCAGGTTGGTTCGCCGCAGGAGATCTACTCGAAGCCACGCTCGACCTACGTCGCTAAGTTCGTGGGGCACACCAACGTCTTTACAGCTGATGTCAAGTCTGTGAATGGAAACGTTGTGGAGGCTGAAAGTGGCGGTAAAGTATATCGAGTAACAACCAATTATGGAGATGTGAAAAAGGGAGAAAAGGCGTTCCTTCTGATTCGTCCTGAAGCGGTTGAAGTTAAGCCACTCNGCGAAAGCGCCAACGGTGCCATGAAGGGAAGAGTNAAGTTNGTCACTTACCTTGGTGAGAAAGTTGAGTATGTACTTGACGTAAATGGGCAGGAGATTACCGCTGTCGCAGCCGATCCGCAGAGCGGTGAAATGCTCAATAGCGGCCAAGAAGTGGCTGTTCATTTTCCCGAAGAGAGAATGTCTATTGTAAAAGAGTAAGTAAAGAACAGGGTAATGCAGCTGTGAGCTGTGTTACCCTGTTTTGTGTTTTCTTGATCGTCTGCTTGAATAAAGAACGGGCCGCATCAAGGGTGCGATGTGAATGCCCTTCTTGCTTCCAGGCCCTTTTTTGTGTTGACCGTAGTGCAACCATTGCTTAATGTGTAAGGTTTCGTGACTATGGGATTGCGTACACCCCCAGAATGGACAGGCATATTCTGGAAGGGTTTTTAGGCTGAATATGGAAATGATTAGCAAACCCATCTACGTCTGGTATGTGTATTGCAGTCCCGTGTAGGAGCCTAGAAAACACAGTTCTTTGGGGGGGAACATCGTGCGCATTGCCGCTCTTCATATTAAGAACTTCCGTGGAATTCGTGAGGCACGTATACAATTTCCAGATAACACAAGGATTATATGCCTGATTGGACCCGGTGATTCCAACAAGTCGACGCTTCTGAACGCTATTCATTATGCACTTTGGCCTAGCTCGTACGTACCAGTGTCACATACAGATTTCTATCAATGTAATCCCGATAACGAAATATCTATTGAACTGACTCTTACTGAAGTACCTGAGTTTCTGTTGACGACAGACAAGTTTGGCTATTATCTTCGTCGAGTCGCAGGTGGAGGATATGAGGAACCGGTAGATGGAGAAGACGTGTGTCTAACCATCCGCTTCCAAGTGGACTCGTCACTAGAACCGCAATGGAGTGTTGTATGCGACAGCCTGGAACCGAAGTACATATCAGCCTCAGATAGACGTAAACTGCCATTTGGCCGAGTTGGTGACGGGTATACGAACGACCTTGAGTGGGGGCGGAACTCGGTTCTGCATAAATATATGGATGCAAAGACAGAGCTCAAGCGGAGCCTCAATCAGATTCTAGGTATGACAATGGGGATGGAGGGTCCAGACCTATTGCAGATCCGGAATGCATTGGACTCGTGTGCTAAAAACTTCGGGGTCGGAATCAGTGATGACATCAGCAGTCGATTTGTCTATCGATCGTCTACTGCCTTGGGGTCTTTTGGGCTTTTTGACGGAGAAACTCCCTTGTTCCAGCGTGGAACAGGAACGCAGCGCTTGCTTTCCATGGGGCTCAACATTAATGTTCACGAGAAAGGTACAGTTCTTCTGATTGATGAGATAGAAAGCGGTCTTGAACCTTACCGGTTGCGTACCCTAATAAATGAGCTGAGAAATCGTTTCGAAGAAGATGGTCAAATTATCATGACGACCCATTCTCCGACGTCGTTGGTGGAACTCACCATAGAGGAGATATTCCGTGTTAAGTCGTCAGCGGGAAATGTGACGGTCCTGAGTCCGTTCTCCGGAAACAAAGATCTTGATTGCGATATGCAAAGAACAATCCGGAGCGAGCCTGAAGCATTCCTGTGTCATCGACTTATTTTGTGTGAAGGAAGCACGGAGCTTGGGTTCATGAGAGCATATGATGACTACTTGCGCAACAGCAGGGGGTTCTATATGGCGCGGAATGGCGTCTACTACGCTGACGGGGCGGGTTCAAATTACTTTCGACGTGCCACAATTCTAAGAAACTTGGGATATGATCTATGTCTTCTACTCGACAACGACAGACCGGATGATAAGGAGCAACGCGATAGGCTTACGGAAATGGGAGTTCCAATCTTCAGTTGGGGCGAAAACATGGCTATCGAAGACCAGATCTTCACTGTGGCTCCCAAGGATGCCCTGATAGAGATGATTAGGGACGTTCCGGACGATACGTTGAGTAAGTATCGAGAATCCATCCTAGCAGATCTAGAAGAGAACGAATCGATGAAGTATCGCCTGGAGTTAGCGGCCAAAGCAAAAGATGAAAGCTGGTTTAAGAGCATCACTAAGGGTCAAGTGATGGGTGAAGCGTTTTTCAGGCACATCGACAGCGTGCCTCGGGACTCCAAGATACATACGGAATTAGATCGGCTCGAGGGTTGGATTACCTCCGATGGAGGGAACACTGATGAGCAAACCTAACTACACAGACTTATTAAGTAGCGACAAAGTCGCTGTTATTGCTCCAGCAGGTTATGGTAAGACACAAGCTATATGCGATATGGTAAGTCAGCTCGATGGTCGTCAGCTCATCCTAACGCATACCAATGCGGGAGTAAGGGTTCTGAAGAAGCGGATGGAGAAGGAAGGCGTTTGTTCAGGTAAGTACCAAATTGACACCATAGCTTCATTCTGCCAGCAATGGTGTAATGCCTATCCGAGAACTGCCGGAATTGACGAGGCATTGAGTCCTCAGATAGACACGGATATCTACTACACACAACTATATGAAGGGGCAGCGAAGATTCTATCGACAGAGTGGGCTCGATCCGTGTTGGCGAGGAGCTATTCTGGATTGNTTGTTGATGAGTACCAGGATTGTACGATAGAGCAGCACTCTGTGGTTGAAGCGATGGTCCCGTGCTTTCCAGTTAGAATCCTGGGTGATCCAATGCAGGGGATCTTTGAGTGGAACGGAAATCTGGTAGACATGCTGAACATCGGGTTTCCAATTGAAGAGCCCCTTACCTATCCCTGGCGATGGCATAGAGCCAATCGGGAACTAGGGAGCTGGATTGAGGATGTTCGAAGCCAACTTCTTCCCACACTCAGAGGACAGGAAGTACGGCTCGATATCAAACCAATTCCGTCTGTGGTACAAGTCTGTCCTGACTATCGGAAAATAGGAGGCTTTTTTCCTAGAAGGGGTCAGAGGGCAGTTTTCCTAACATCCCAAGCGCCAATTCAGGCGAAGTTCGCAAGAAACTTCTCATACATGTTCATACATCAGGAAACACGTGAATGCCCGGAACTCCATGAATTCGGGTCGAAACTGGACTCAACATCATCCTTTGATCTTGCGCGATACTTAATCGAGTTTGCAGGACGTTGCATGTCGAAAGTGAAAGACGAGTTAGATAGTTATCTTAACAGGGTAGAAAAACGTAGTAGAGATTTCCGTCGCATTCAGAAACACCGCGACGTAGGAGAAATACTGTCGGAGGTGATAGACGCTACTGAACATGTTGGAGCAAGTGCATTGCGGTTTATGAACTATGTGGAATCTATTGACGGTGTGCGTGTCTTTAGACCTGAACTCTGGGTAGAAGCAAAACGCGTAATTCGATACGCCTCGGAGAAAAGGGTTTCACACGCTGAAGCGGCGATCGCTCTTAGGAGTCAACCATTCCGACATGAAGATTATGATAGGTACAACTGTGTCTCATCCCGTACCGTATTGGCGAAAGGACTCGAGTTCGATGTGGCTATCGTGGATCTTCGCTACGACATCGATGCTCGCAATTTCTATGTAGCGATTAGTCGGGCCACAAGACGCGTTGTGCTCTTGACCAAGGGAAAGACAGAACTTGCGCTGTGCTTTAAGCCACAGTGAGGACCGCATCTGAAACGAAAAGAGGGTGCTTCTCTTGTCCAACGTCTCTTACACCTTCAGCAACAGAGGCAGCAGCCTGCCACTGAGGCTTTTGTATGTATCTAAATCCAAATATGATCGAGATTGGCACAGCACCATGCACATGCACCCCTTTACGGAGTTATTTTATGTAGTGAGCGGGGAAGGGCTGTTTCTGATCGAGGACAAGAGCTTCACAGTCAAACAGGACGACCTGGTGATCGTTAATGCCAACATCCTCCACACCGAGTCTTCCAAAGATGCTAACCCCATGGAGTACATCGTCCTGGGGATTGACGGCATGTCATTGAAGGCTTTAGAGAAAAACGAGAGCCTTGTGAGTGAGAAACTGCACAGCATCCAGAACTACCGCGGGTTCCGCAGCGACATTCTCTATTACTTCAATACAATCTTGGAAGAAGCAGAGCAGCAGAAGGAATACTATGAGTCAATCTGCCACAATCTACTCGAGATTATGATCTTCAACTTCCTGCGCNCTAATTCCACAACAGTCCGCCTCACCACAGATCCTGCAGGTGCCAAGGAGCTCGACTATGTCAAGCACTACATTGATGTAAACTATGCTTCTGAGCTGAACTTAGATGCACTTGCCACCGCGACTTATATGAACAAGTATTATCTGTCGCATATGTTTAAGAAGACCTATGGTATTTCACCGATCAGCTACCTTATCGAGAAGCGGATTTCGGTCTCCAAGTTCCTGTTAGAGACAACCAACTACTCCATCGGCCAGATTGCTCAGATTGTAGGGTTCAACAGCTCTTCTTATTTTAGTCAAATCTTTAAGAAGCGGACGGGGATTACTCCCAGTGAGTATCGCGAAGCGGTGGAAGCGTAAATGTGGTGCAGGCGTGCACCAGCTTCACTGTCTACTTCCGGTAGACGTACGAAAGCGGCATAAGGGCGCCAACGGAGTTACCTTCCATAGCAAGAGAATAGTAAGCGTTAAAGAGGGCGTACCTTGACAATGTCCTCCTGGCCAATGAGTTGAGAAACCACATAGGCCATAGACGTTAACCGCTCCATTGG
>JGI24714J26587_10001754_pt1 | contig 14991 bp, 12 predicted proteins | sample BioPla4DNA2_FD_26587 | JGI IMG/M metagenome (IMG submission 26587)
TTTTTTATGCAATAAAACTTAAAGCTTAATAGTTATATTATTAAAGGAGTAATGGATATGCTTTTATTTACATTTGTCTATGAAGACGACCCTCAAAATGGGGGATATGATAAAAACAATTCAATAGAAATTGATGAGAACCTTTTTAAGAGGATTGGAAATGATGATATGACGGCCTTAGACCACTTATATAGGATAACCGAAAGGACAATGTATGCATTTACCTTATCCCTTACGAAGGACCATCAAAAAGCCTTAGACCTTATGCAGGATACTTATGTAAAGATCCTTACAGCAGCCCATCTTTATAAACCTATGGGAAAACCTTTGGCTTGGATGTTTACCATTGCTAAAAACTTACATTATACCAATACAAAAAAGGAGAAGAGGAGCCTTTCCTTAGAGCCTGAAAAGGTTTTTAATGCCAAAAGGTTTTCCTATGTGACTGATCCAGATGATCGGATAGTCCTTGAGGGTGTATTGTCACTTTTATCCCAGGAAGAAAGGGAGATAATAATGCTCTATGCAGTTTCAGGGATGAAGCATAAAGAAATAGCAGAAAGTCTAGGACTCAAATTATCTACTACCCTGTCAAAATACCATAGGGCATTAAAAAAACTAAAGAATTACTTAGAAGGAGGTGGGCATAGACATGAATGAAAAAAAGATACTAAATAGTCTTAGAAAATCTATTGATAATGCGCCAATAGATATTTTAGATAGAATAAAGGAAGCACCTAGGGAAAAGATGGATGCCCATGATGAAATCACAAGGCAGGATATGAGGACACCTTCATTTAAAAAGTTGATGCCCTATGCCTCAATGGCTGCAGCCTTTCTCCTTGTGTTTTTAGGCTGGCAGTATCAAGTTAAGCTGCCAGACAGCCATATCTATATAGACGTAAATCCAAGTATAGAAATAGTTTCAAATAGGCGAGATAAGGTCATAAACATATTGGCAGACAACAGAGATGGCAAGAGGATAGTTAAGGATATGGACTATAAAGGTAAAAACATTTATCAGGTAACAGAGGAAATACTAGATAGGATGATGGATGAAAACTACCTAAGTAAGGATCATGAATTTTTACTTCTTTCAGTCTATAACAAAAATCAAACCAAGGCAGAGGAACAAAAAAATAGTCTCCATAAGAAAATCCATGACCACCTTCATGCAAAAGAATTGCAGCCTATAGTCCTTCTACAGAAAATAGATAACACATCGACTATAGAAGAGTATGCTAAGAAGTATGGAATATCTGTTAGCAAGATGACCTTTATTAGAAACCTAATTATCCTAAATCCAGATTTACAGACAGAAGATCTTGTAGACCTAAGTATTGAAGAGCTTGTAAAATTAAGTCAAGGTATGGGTCTTGAATTGGATAAGATAATCGAATCAAAAGATCTTGATAAAATACAAACTCCATTACCTGAGCCAGAGGTAGAAAGAGAACAGGATATAGAGGAGACACCTGACGATTATGACCATGATGACGATTACGACCATGATGAATTTGAAGATGATGATCATGAAGACGATGACGATGATGAATATGAAATAGAAATTATATCAAATGGCAAAGAGTATGAAATAGAAATCCATGCTTATACAGGTAAAGTCCTTGACTTTGAAGTAGAAGACGATGATTAAACATGGGAGGATACTAAGTCCTCCCTATTTTATTTTGGGTATATTACACCACAAGCAAGCCTTCTTCCTGAATTTCCTGATGGTTGAGTCCTATAGTCATCTGGGTTTTCATGTATAATTACAGCCTTACCAATAATGTCTTTAGGCTTAAACTTATTGGTAAAGAAACTCATTCTTGCGTAACCCTTATTAGAAAACAAGACTGGAAAGTCTCCTGCATGGTTGCCATGAGGTTGGTTATCTGGATTATAGTGTCCGCCAGCAGATTCAAAGGGCTCACCGATGCTTGTAACCTCACATAAACCATATTCATGAATATGAAATCCCAGAGGACCTATAGGTTCATTTCCATCATATCCTGGCCTATATAGGGGTAGGCCCCAGACTTCTACCAAAACTTCGGTCCCCCCTGCCACATCGAAAAAATAAATATCTCCATTTATGTTTGGAGCTAAAGGTCCACCTAAGATTTTTCCATATGCAACTGGTTTTAATGGATACAACTTTATCTACTCCCTTTCTTTTAATTAATAAAATCTGATATTATATAATATGATATAGAAAATAAAATGGACAATTATAATATTAGTTCCAACTTGTGTCTAACCTAATGAAGTAATGAAAATCCAATAAAGGTAGGTGATAATATGAGATTATTTATTGCTATTAATTTTGATGGAACAGTTAAAAAAAGGCTTCAAGAAATAATAAATGAATTGGAAAAACACTCTATTCAAGGGAGGTTTGTATCTCAAGAACATCTTCATTTAACTCTGGAGTTTTTAGGTGAAATTTCAGATGAAAGAATAGTCACTATTAAAAATGTAATGGATAAATTAGACTTTAAGCCATTTATTCTAAAACCATCTAAAATTGGATACTTTAAAAGACCACAGGGAAATATTTATTGGTTAGGTATAGAGGATAATGAAGCCTTAATGAGTACACAAGAAACTCTACATAAACTTTTAATAGATCAAGGTTTTATACTTGAAAAAAGGCCATATAAACCCCATATTACCCTAGGTAGAAAGGTTAAGTTAAAGAATAGCTTTAACTCAAATATAGTGGATGAAATGGTAAAGGCCATAAAGATTGATGTGAATAGGATTGAACTAATGAAGTCAGAGAATATAAATGGGAAACTAGTTTACTCTGTTATTTATAGCAGAATTATAGATTGATTTTAGTAAATTCCTATAATCTTAAATATTATTAACAATTGTAAAGTTTTGTTAATAACAACATGATAAACTGGCTTTCCGGCTTAATCACTTTATTTGGATAAACTATTTATTACAATTCGTGATATTAAGAATTAATTGACTATTCAATAAAACTATATATAATATTATATATACCTTGATTCAGTCTAACTTCAAAGTTAAACTATGGTTTAACACTATACCACTTTAAAATGCGGGAAAATTGGGGTTTTAAGCATTGAATAAAAAAAAATAGGGTTGAAATTTAGGGTTCTATATATTAGAATTAAGTAAAGGATTAACAACTTTACCAATCAACCAAACAAATAGTTTCATCTTTTAATACATATAATAATATATTTCTAATATATTATTAGTGTAAATTAAACTCCAATTTGACCGTGTTGAGGTAGTTCTGAATAGATATGAAATGTTCATATCTATTTTATAAAAAATAATATTAAGGGGGAATTAAAAGCATGAAGAAAACTATTATTTTCTTGTTAGTTTTAGTGCTTGTACTATCAGCATTTTTAGCTGGTTGTCAGCCAAAAGAAGAAGCAGTAGACACCCCACCATCTGAANACGAAGTAGTTACACCAAGTGAAGGTTCAGNTGAGGGTGAAGACGAAGTTGCTGGTCCACCATCAGAGCCAATGGGACAAATAATCATTGGTAATACTACAGAGTTATCTGGTGACTGGGTACCATATTGGACAAACAATGCTGCAGACTATGATGTTTATAACTTCATATCTGGCTATGGTACTGTTGATATGACCTTTGGTGGAGAGTACTTAATTAACGAAACTGTAGTAAAAGACTATACAGTTGAAGAACATGAAGATGGATCTAAAACTTATACTTATACTATCGTTGAAGGATTAGTATATGCTGATGGAACTCCAATTACAGCTAAAGACTATGTTGCATCAATACTATTATGGTCATCACCACAAGTTCAAGCTACTGGAGCAAAAGCTAGCTATGGCTATGACTTATTAGGTTATGATGCATTTAACAAAGGCGAATCAAAGGTATTCTCAGGAGTTAGACTACTAGGCGATTATACTTTCTCAGTAACAATCAATCCTGAAAGACTTCCATATTTCTATGAATTACCTATGGTAAGCGTTGGACCAACTAAGTTATCATTCTGGACAGATGAAACTGTTGATATTCTAGATGACGGTGAAGGATGCTACTTTACAGACAACTTCACTACTGAAAACTATCAAGACAGATGGCAAGTTGCTAGATATGCAGTAGAAGACTTCCCAGCAAGCGGTCCTTATAAACTAGTTTCTTATGATGAGTCATCTAAAACTGCTGTTTTAGAAGTAAATGATAAGTATATTGGAGACTACACTGGACAAACAGCAAAAATCAAAACTATCATTTACAAGAAAGTTACTCAAGAAACTGCTTTAGACGAGTTAGCTACTGGTGGAGTTGACCTACTATCAGGTATGGCATCAGGAGACGAAATCAACCAAGGTCTTGACTTAGTTGACCAAGGTGGATTCGCTTATACAGCATATCCACGTGCTGGATACGGAAAACTATTATTCCAATGTGACCATGGACCAACTCAATTCGTAGAAGTTCGTCAAGCAATTGCACACTTATTAGATAGAAACGACTTTGCTAGAGCATTTACAGGCGGATTCGGTTCTGTAGTAAATGGACCTTATGGTGAAGCTATGTGGTTCTACCAAGAAACAAAAGCTGAACTTAACAACAAAGTAAATCATTATCCATACAGTTTAGATAGAGCTATCGAGCTACTAGAAGAAGGTGGCTGGATCTATGACGCAAATGGTAATGAATACAAAGAAGGAATTCGTTACAAGAAGTTAGACGATGGTACTTTAATGCCACTAATTATCGAGTGGGCTTCAACTGAACAAAACGCTGTATCAGACTTACTAGTAGTTAAATTACAAGAAAACCCAGACGTAGCTGCTGCAGGTATTCAAATTAACCAAACAGTAATGACATTTACTGACTTATTGAACTACCTATACAGAGACGCTACAGTAGATGCTAAATATGGCGTTCCAACATTTGGAATGTTCAACCTAGCTACTAACTATAGCCAAGTTTATGACTTATCAACAACTTATACAACAGATCCAGAAATGGTAGCAGCAGGATACAATACAAACTTCTTACTAGACGAAGAACTAGACAGACTTGCTAAAGATATGGTATTAACTGATCCAGAAGACAAAGAAGGATTCAAGACAAAATTCGTTGACTTCATAGTAAGATGGAACGAATTATTACCAGACCTACCATTATACTCAAATATTTACCACGATTTCTATAACNCTAAGCTACAAAACTACAACATGAACCCACTAATCAGAGTTAGTACAGCTTTACTATATGCTTACGTAACAGAGTAANAAGTATATAAATCTTAATATAAGATTCTAGTAGAAATAGGGTATTTTAATACCCTATTTCTACAACTTTTTATACATCAATCTAAGTTAATGGATTTAAAAACAAACAATTTTAAATAAGGCGGGTAATGATATGTTAAAGTATACACTAAAAAGATTTTTGTACATGATATTTGTATTTGCCATAATGTCTGTTATACTATTTGCTTTATATAGTATGATTCCAGGAGACCCTGCAAGGGCAGAGGTTGAAGCTTTGAAGGAACAATTGAAACCAGATGAGTATCAAAGGGCATATGAAATGGCTAGGGAAAGATTAGGATTAAACGACCCTACCCATATAAGATATATTAAATGGGCTAAGAGCTTTTTGAAAGGAGACTTTGGCACTTCAGTTATACATAAGATTCCTGTGAAAGATGTTATAAAAACACCTCTTAAGGTAACTATTTTTATTAATATCTTTTCAGTAATAGCAGGATTAGCTATAACTATACCTTTAGGTGTTTATTGTGCTGTTAAAAAGAATTCAAGATTCGACAAAGTTGTACAAGTCCTTACAATAGTAGGATATAGTATACCATCCTTTATTTTTGCCTTATTGTTCATTTATGCTTTTGCAGTTAAATTAGGATGGTTCCCAGTTAGTGGTATGAAGACACCAAACTTTGTTGGAACTACCTGGGAAGTGGTTAAGGACTATGCTAAGCACTTAGCATTGCCACTAATGGTAATGACTATAGGTTCCCTTGGTGGAATGACAAGATATGTAAGAGCTGCTATGATTGACGCGTTAAGCATGGATTATATAAGAACAGCAAGGGCTAAGGGTTTAAAGGAAAGAGTAGTTATTTTATCCCATGCTTGGAGAAATGCCCTTCTTCCAATTGTTACATTATTAATAAACTGGTTTATGAGTATATTCTATGGTTCTTTGATCATCGAGAGAATGTTCAACATACCAGGACTAGGAAAGACGCTTATAGATTCATTATTTAACCAAGATTATACCGTGGTAATGGCTATACAATTGTTCTATATAGTTATAGCTTTAAGTGGTAACTTATTAGCTGACCTAAGCTATGGTATAGTAGACCCACGTGTAAGGGTTAATAAATAAGGAGGAGGTAAAAAATGAGCACAAGTAAAGCAACTGAAAACAATAACAAGAAAAATAAGAAGTCATTCTCAAGCCTTCTCTTTGGAAATCTTTTTGGAAGTAAAAAAGAACTTTCCATATTGGAAGAGGAGCAAGTTCAAAGCCCTTGGCGTACAGTTATAAGAACTTTTAGAAGCAATAAAGTTTCAATGACTGGCCTTATAGTATTTTTATTAATATTTGCTACTGTTATGATAGGACCGTTAATTAAACCTGTAGACTTGTCATTCTCTGAGACCTCTCAAAAAGATATAGCACCTGGCTTTGACATGATGAAGGTCCCACAAGAATTGCAAGGGAAAATTGCAGATATAGCTATAGGACCTACCTTCAGTATTGGAGTATCAACTGATGGAAAAGTCTATATATGGGGAAAGACAAGAATAACATCAGCTATTGATGTAAGAAACCTACCTAGAGACGAAAAGACTAAGCAATTAATAGATATGGGCAAGGTAGTTAAGGTTGCCGCAGGAACCGACCACGTATTAGCTCTAAATGAAGACGGGCAAGTATTTGCCTGGGGTAACGGTAGACAAGGACAAACAACTCTACCTTATGAGTTAGATTTTGTTAATGTTAAAGATATATTTGCAGGATACCAGCTTTCTATAGTTGTTACAGAAGATGGTAGAACTATCCATTTTGGTAGTAGTATGATTAATGACTACAATGAATTCCACCCATATCAAGGACAAATAGAGAAAGTAACAATGACTCAGGACGCAGTAATTGGCTTAACCTACGACGGTGAAGTAGTTTACTTAGGCTCTCAAGTCAATGCTTATTCAACTATCCCAGAAAATATGGGTAAAGTGGTAGATATTGCATCTACAGCAGCAACAGTGGCTGCAGTAAATGATGAAGGAAAAGTTTTTATCTGGGGTAATGTTACAGCTTCTAAAGGAGAAGGTAATGTACCTGAGACAGATTCAAAAATAGTTTCAATTCAAGGCGGTAGATTCCATTATACAGCCATGACTGAAGATGGAAAGGTATATGCATGGGGAGCTAATTATTATAATCAAGCAAACGTTCCTCAAAAACTTCAAAATGCAACTGTAAAACAGTTATTTACAGGTGCATATCAAAATTACGCAATAACAGAAGATAACCAATTAGTTACTTGGGGTCTAAAAGGTTACCTAATGGGCACCGATGACCTTGGTAGAGATATATTTACAAGATTATTAAACGGTGGAAGAATGTCAATGACAATCGGAGCAGTTGCAGTAATCATCTCTACTATCATTGGTATCATTATTGGATCCCTATCTGGATTCTTTGGCGGAAAGCTAGACTTAGTATTGCAAAGAATTTCAGAGGTAATAAGTTCTTTACCATTCTTACCATTTGCGATGATACTGTCATCAATAATCGGAAATTCTATGGACTCTAACCAAAGAATAGTATTAATTATGGTCATCTTAGGTTTACTATCATGGCCTGGCTTACAGAGATTAGTTCGTGCTCAAGTACTTTCCGTTAGAGAACAGGAATACGTAATAGCTGCAAAATCTCTAGGAATAAAACAATCAGCTATCATCTTTAAACATATACTACCAAACGTTGTATCTATAATACTTGTATCTGCAACTTTATCATTTGCAACTAGTATGTTGACAGAAGCAAGTTTATCCTACTTAGGTTTTGGTGTTCAAGCACCACATCCTACCTGGGGTAATATGCTATATGGTGCAAACAATAGTATTGTTATCCAAAATTACTGGTGGAGATGGGTATTTGCTTCAATTGCCTTAGGAGTATGCGTAATCTGCATTAACGTAATTGGTGACGGTTTGAGAGATGCTGTTGACCCAAAATCTCATGAACGTTAGGAGGAAAAGTAGATGGCACTATTAGAAGTTAGAAATTTGCATACTTATTTTGAAACAAGACGAGGTACAGTAAAGGCTGTTAACGACGTCTCCTATTCAGTAGAAGCTGGTAAAACCCTTGGTATAGTAGGAGAAAGCGGTAGTGGAAAGTCTGTTTCAGCAATGAGTATAATTAAATTATTAGATGGAAATGGGTATATTCACAGTGGTGAAATTATATTTGATGGTAAAGATCTAGTTAATATGTCTATAAAAGAAATGTCTAGTATTAGAGGTAATGATATTTCTGTAATTTTCCAGGAACCAATGACTTCATTGAATCCTGTGTTTACAATAGAGCGACAACTTTCAGAACCATTTATGATACATCAAGGTATGAGCAAAAAAGAAGCCAAAGAAAAATCAGTAGAAATGCTGAGAATGGTAAAAATACCAAATCCAGAATCTGTTGTTAAACAGTATCCATTCCAGTTATCTGGTGGTATGAGGCAACGTGTTATGATAGCCATGGCCCTTGCCTGTGTACCTAAGCTATTAATAGCCGATGAGCCAACAACAGCATTAGACGTTACTATTCAAGCTCAAATCTTGAAGCTTATGAATGACTTAAAGAAAGAAATTGGAACATCCATTTTGTTTATTACCCACGACCTAGGCGTAATAAATGAAATGGCAGACGACGTTGCAGTTATGTATTGTGGTCAGGTAGTAGAGAAAGCTCCTGTAGGGACTATTTTTGGAAAGGATAGTGTTTATTCACATCCATACACTGAAGGATTGATGTACTCAGTACCAAGACTAGACACACCAACAGGAGTCCGTTTAGAGGCAATACCTGGTGCTGTACCCCATCCATTGAATTTACCAGTTGGGTGTAAATTTGCCCCAAGATGTAAATATGCAACAGATAAATGCCATAGAGAAGAACCAAAATTAGAAGAAATAGAAAAAGGTCATGAAATACGTTGTTTCTATCCTAAGAAAGGGGTGAGATCCAATGACTAATAAGGATAAAAAAGTTTTAATACGAATAGAAAATCTAAAACAATATTTCCCTTTAAAAAAATCAGGTCTATTTAATAAGGAACAGCTATACGTTAGGGCAAACGATGATATAAGCCTTGATATATATGAAGGGGAAACTTTAGGTTTAGTTGGAGAAAGTGGTTGCGGTAAGTCAACTTTGGGTCGAACCCTATTACAACTATATGAACAAACAGATGGTAGAACCATATATTATGGTTATGATATAGATGAACTTGCACCAAAATATGTCTTGGAAACTTTTGAAAACTTAAATTCATTGCATAAAAGATTAATCGATTTGAGACAAAAAGAAGAAGAAGCACTTAAAGAATACGAATCAAAACCAGAAGGCGAGGAAAAATACCTAGCCTTAGAGAAATACCGTCAAGCAGAAAAGGAAGCTAGAACCCTATTCCTAGATCTAGCTCAATTAGTAGGTGGACTATTAGTAGCAGAAGATTTAGATAAATTATCTAAGGTATTATTAGACCAATATAAAACAAGTGTAGAAGCTGTAAAGCTTAGAAAAACAATTAATGAGGAAAAGGTTAACCTTGAAGGTGTTAAACACCAATTAGCAGAAAGAGGAAAAACTGAAAAAGAAATAGAAAATGAAACAGCAAGTGAAATTAAGAAAATAAAAGATCTTGAAGTTCAGTTAGACAAAATTGAAAAGGAATTAGTATCAAAAAATGAAGTACTAGATGGATTAAGAAATAAATACAGGGATCATCCTGAATTCGATAAATATGAAAAATATAGAGATAAGGGTATAAATCTTGCAAGATTAACTACAGAAGAGATGAGGGTCCTTAGAAAGGATTTACAGTTGATTTTCCAAGACCCATACTCATCTCTAAATCCAAGACTAACAGTAGGTCAAATTATTTCTGAAGGTTTATATGCCCACAATATGTTCTCAAAGAACGACGTTGCTGTTCAAGACTATATTTTAGAAACCATGGAGAAATGTGGTCTGGCGTCATACTTCTTGCATCGTTATCCACACCAATTCTCCGGTGGTCAAAGGCAGCGTATTGGTATAGCGCGTTCAGTAGCACTACAACCAAAGTTCATAGTCTGTGACGAAGCTGTATCAGCTCTAGACGTATCTATACAGTCACAAATTATTAACCTTTTATTAGATTTAAAAGAAGAACAAAAATTAACATATCTATTTATATCCCATGACTTATCAGTAATTAAGTATATTAGTGATAGGGTTGGGGTAATGTATCTTGGTAATATAGTTGAATTAGCAGATACAGAAGAATTGTTTGCACGTCCTATGCATCCATATACAGAGGCGCTTTTGGCAGCAATTCCGACTGTGGATTCAACTGATAGGAAAGAAAGGGATCATTACATTCTTGAAGGGGATATTCCAAGTCCTATTAAGCCACCTTCAGGATGTAAGTTCCATACAAGATGTAAATATGCTACAGACATATGTAAGATGGTAGTGCCAGAGTTTGAGGAAGTAAGGCCAGGCCATTTTGTAGCATGTCATCATAAGCTAAATGGGGATAAATAATAGAAGGGTTTTGAGTTATTATGATGTTTCAAAACAAGCTTGACCGTGCTATGGCATGGTTGAAAGAAAAAAGCAAAGATCCAAATAGAAATCATCAAAAAGAATCTGAAAAATTTCATGATGAAGACCAACTAGAATACTATGATCCAAGAGAAGAATGGTTGGCAGAAGAAAATGAAAAAATCCAATTGGAAAAAGGAGACCTATTAGCTATTTTCATATCAGCCTTCCTAGTATTTAGTCCCATAATTATATTTTTAATTTTAATATTAATATTAGTTATGAAACTTTAATAGGCAAATATACATTATGAAATTTAGCTCAGCATAAATAATGCTGAGCTTCTATTTTTTTGGATATATCTACAAAGTTTTCTTATTGTAATCATATCGTAAAGACTTTTTCAAAATTCTATATTATAATTAAAGAAAAAGAGGCAATAATCTAAATGTAATATATAGATTAGGAGTGATATAGTGAAAAGGTCTTATTGGATTTTAGCTTCGATTATTTTGATTTTCCTATTTGGGTGTAGTGGATCAAAAGCCATAGATGAAGTTCATACTATGGAAAAACAAGAAATATATGCAGACTCAATACTAACCATTTCCGATTACTTTCCTTTTAAAGAGAATACCATAATGGAGTATGAAGGTTTAGGGAACGAGTTTGCTGAGAAAAAAACCTTTGTAGAATTTAAAGAAGAGAGAAAAATACAGTTAAAAGAATTAAACCCCGGAACCATCTTTGTAAGAGTCATAGAGTATAGTAATGGAGAATTAAAAGAAATCTATGCAGAAGGTGAATTCTACCATATTGAAAATATGCTAAATGCAAATACAAACAAAAACAATGTACTTTTGAAGGAACCCCTAGAAGTTGGGAATACTTGGTCTAATGAAGATGGAACCACAAAGGAAATAACAGGCTTAAATAAGACGATAGAAACTCCCTCCGGTATATATGAAGCATTGGAAGTTACTACAAAGTTTCCATCAGGTGGTACTTTAACTGAATATTATGCAAGGGATATTGGACTAGTAGGTTCTATTTATAGGGATGGAGGATATGAAGTAAAAACCTTGTTAAGAGAAGTAAAAAGTCATGTTCAGGAGTTAGGAATAATCTCATATTATCCATTAGCTGATAAAATAGGGACTGGATATATGGAGCAAACTATCACATTTGAAACAAATGACCATATAGAAGAAATATTGGAAAATATATTAAAAAATCCACCTTCAGAAAAATTAGGTCCATCAATTTCTAGGGATGTAAAAATAAATGAAATACATTTAGACAGGGAAGCATGGATACTAGAAGTGGATTTTTCAAAAGAGTTTGCCGATGATTTAAATGTAGGCTCAGCTCAAGAAGCAGAAATGTTAAAATCAGTAGTTAATACCTTAGGTAAGTTCTATGATGTGGAGAAGGTATATATAACTATAGAAGGCCTTCCTTATGAATCAGGTCATTATAGTATAAAGGAAGGAGAGTATTTTATAGTAGATACTGCAGAAGTTATTGAAATAAAATAAATAAAAAAATAAAGGTCCTCGTTTGAGGGCCTTTATTTAGCAAAGTCAACCTTCCTCTTCGTCTTTATTTTCATTCTTTGAGGTTTGTTGTTTTTCCTTTCTATTCTTTTTGTTTTTAGCCACCCTTTTCCCTCCTTTACTAATAAATTGCCGCACTTATAGTATTACAAATTATCTGAAATTTAATCCATAAATTGAGGGAAAAGTATAAACTTACTAAAATACAATATTATAGCATTATGAATTATTTCACCAGTTCATCTATAAATCTAGATGGCTCTACTTGTCTTTCTCCAATCCTATTTACTGTTATTAAAGTCAAATGGTATTTTGCCCTGGTCATGCCAACATAAAACAATCGCCTTTCTTCTTCAAATAACTCGTATTTGCCTTTTTCAACTCCTTCAACACTTGATATTGACGGAAAGTCTCCATCTATTAAATCTATAAGATATACCCTATCGAATTCCAGACCCTTGGCAGAATGGATTGTAGAAAGGGTAAGGGCATTTCTACTGTTTTTGGAATTAGAACAAAGATATTGAAGATAGTTTAACCTATTTAAAAAATCTTGCAGGTTTTCACTATTTGCCCCTATATACTTTAAGTTAAATAAAATAGTCTTTAAAGTATCATAGGTATAACCAAACTTCATAGAGTTTTCCTTTAGATATTTTTCATATTCTAAGGTGTATTCAATATGTTCAATTGCCTCTAAGGGAGCCATCTTAGTAAGTTTAGCAAAATCTAATTTTAACTGTCTAATAGTAGATTTATAAAAATTAGACAGGCCAGGAAAGTCCATTATTCTATCAAAAACCGACAGATTATAATTTAGTGTTTTAGCATAACTTATGTGCCTTTTTGATATATAGCCCTTCATCTTATAATAAATATTTTCATAAATACTCATATTGGAAGTATCCTGGGCAAACTTCATAAAATTCATAATGTCATGTATCAACCAATGGTTAAAAAACCTAACTTTAACATCTCTCATATAAAAAGGTATCCCATGCCTTTCCAAAGTTTCAATAAGGCCTATTGAGGAAAGGTTATTTCTATACAAGATACATGTTTTAGATAAGTCTTTACCTTCTAAGTCCTTTAATAAATAATCATATTGATCATTTATAGAGTCAACTTTAATTATATTTATGGGCTCTACATAATCGTTGTCGGTATGTATAGTCTTACTATATCTTAAGCTGTTATTTTTTATAAACTTATTACATACAGAAACGATGTTTTTAGATGACCTAAAATTCTTCTCCATAAAGAATACTTTTCCATTAGGATAAATCTTATTGAAATTCAATAGGCCTGTTGGATAAGCACCCCTAAAGCTATAGATAGATTGGTCATCATCTGCAACTATAAATAGGTTGTTTTGAGGTTTAGCCAGCAATTTGATTATTTCCATTTGAACCTTTGAGGTATCTTGTCCCTCATCTACTTGAATAAAATCGTATCTTTTTCTATACTTCTCCAATATATAATTATTATTCAACAAAATTTCATAGGACAGGGTCAACATATCATCAAAATCAATAAGCTTATTATCCCTTTTAAATTTCTCATAGGTATAAAAAATTTTCTCAAAGTTTTCAACTTCCGGCTTATTAGCTTTCATAAATTCATCTACAGTTAACATTAGATTCTTGATGTAGCCTATGTAATTTAATAAAGATTCTAATTTTTCTTCTGTAATGTATTCCTGGTTAATATCTAAATACATCTTCTTTAATAAGTTATATTTATTAAGCTGATTTTTTTCATCTTCAATTAATCTATACTTAATTTTATTTATATAGGCAAATTCCCTGAGTAGGTTATAGCAGAAACTATGTATAGTTGAAAACTGGACAGGTATTGAAGAAATATTTTGAAAATCCCTATTAAATCTGGCCTTCATATCTCTGGCAGCAGCCCTGCTGAAGGTAATAGATAGGATTCTTTCAGGACTAATATTATGGTTTAGTATTAAATTTACAGTTCTATGAATAAGTACAGTAGTTTTTCCTGCTCCAGGCACTGCTAATACAAGGGCAGGTCCATGTACGTGTTCAATGGCTTTTCTCTGTTCTGAACTAAGATTCATCTTCACACCTACCTTTTAAATTATCTACTATATTCTAACATAAAAAATAATCAAATAGTATATTTATAAATCTATAAATACCTCATGAGATGGGTAATAATAACTAAAGTAAAGAATTATAAATATCTTGTAGGGATTACACTGAGGTGAAAAGATGAAGAACATATTAAAGAAGTTTGATGATTTTTTAATAGAGTTGATAAATATTAAAATGAGCCATAGGTATTTAGATGCCTTGATGTATAGGGCAACCAATTTAGGTGGTGGACTATTCTCAACTTTTTTAGTAGTGTTTCTTATCTTAATAGGTAGTACTAATACGAAGTTAATGGGTATAGAGGCCCTAATAGCACTATGTATCAGTCAGACTATAGTCCATAGCTTAAAACTAATACTAGGTAGAGAAAGGCCATATAAGATCTTTGAGCACTTAAATACCTTTGGGATAAATATGAAGGACTATTCCTTTCCTTCAGGCCATACAGCTGCAAGCTTTTCCATTGCTACAACCATAGCACTTAATAT
>JGI24714J26587_10001765_pt1 | contig 14954 bp, 14 predicted proteins | sample BioPla4DNA2_FD_26587 | JGI IMG/M metagenome (IMG submission 26587)
TCAGGTGGGCGGCCACGGCGTGGTGGGGCTCTTGGATTTGGGAGGTGCCGGACTAACTCTGGCCCTGCGCTGTGATATGGATGCCCTGCCCATAACCGAAGAGACCGGTGCGGACTTCGCTTCCCGGAACCCCGGCGCGATGCACGCCTGCGGCCACGACAGCCATATGGCCATGGTTTTGGCCGCCTGCCGCTATGCCGCTGAAAACAGGGGACGGCTCAGGGGTAAGCTGCTGGCCATCTTCCAGCCCGCGGAGGAAGTGGGGGCGGGGGCCAAGGCCATGCTGGAGGCAGGGCTTTTCCGACAGCAGAAGCCCGATCGGTTGGTGGCGATCCACAATCTGCCCGGCCTTGCCACGGGCATGCTGGGTCTGCAGAGCGGGCCCCTTACGGCTTATACCGATAGGTTCAAGGTCACTTTTTGCGGGGTAGGGGGCCACGGGGCCATCCCGCACAAAACTAAGGATCCCATCGCCATGGCTACCGCAGGGGTGCAGAACGCCCTCGCCCTAACCCACAGGCGCAGGGACCCCAGTTTGCCAGGGGTGCTGTCCTTCGGCGTTATCCAAGGTGGAACTAGCTTCAATATCATCCCGGAGCGGGTGACCCTGGAGGGCACGGTGCGCACGGTCCAGGCCGATGACCGGGAATTGATGATCCGCCTTTTGCACCAGGCCTTCCAGGCGGCCGCGGATCTGCACGGAGGGTCCTACCAGCTGGAGTACACCAGGGGCGTTCCGGCGGTGGTGAACAATGCAGGTGTGGTGCAGGAGCTCTCTGGTTTCTTTGCAAGTCAGATCCCGGAAGTTCCCGTGGCTTCCGAGGGCCTGGCCAGCCTCATCGGGGAAGATGTATCCTATTTCCTCCAGGAAGTCCCCGGCGTGCTGCTGTACATCGGCTCCGGACGGGAAGGGGCAGTGAATGAACTGCACAATCCCCGTTTCTTGGTGCCCAGGGAAACGCTGATCACCGGGTACAAGGCTTTAGCAAGCGTCATCGAGGGTTATTTATCTAAAGAAGGAGGCCTCCCGGGTCAAGAAGAATAGGGGGATATGGGTAACCTGGATAGGAAAGAGGGATGCCTGCTTCGTCTGTCCAGTGTTACCAAGGAATAAATGCAAGCTGGGAGGGAAAGCAGTGGCCCGCACAAGGACTTATTCTTTCGGCGCGTCCACCCGGGAGGCCCATGATGCTTCTCAGTTTTACAGCCGCAATCTCTACAGCCACGATCTGGTCTCCATCTTCACACAGCTCAGGGAAGTGCTCACCGCCGAGGGGCCCAAAAGTGTCCCGGAGCGGCCCCGGGAGGAGTGGGTGAACCGCATATTCTGCCACAGTTCCGAGGATATGCGGCACATTCCCGACGGCGCCGTGGGCCTGGCTTTTACCTCACCTCCCTACAATGCCGGCAAAGACTTCGACGAAGACCTGGACCTTTTGGAATACCTGACGCTCATCGCCAATGTGGGCAGGGAGGTCTTCCGGGTGCTCACCCCCGGCGGGCGCTACGTGATCAACCTGGCCAACCTGGGCAGAAAGCCGTATATCCCCCTCCACGCCTATTTTTACGGCATCCACACCGCCCTGGGCTTCCAGCCCTTAGGGGAGATCATCTGGCAGAAAGGGGAGGGCATGAGCGGCAGCTGCGCCTGGGGCTCCTGGATGTCGGCTAAGGCGCCGCGTCTTAGGGACATCCACGAATACCTCTTGGTCTTTGCCAAAGGGGAATTCGGCCGGCCCGACCGGGGTGAATCGGACATCTCCCGGGAGGAGTTCATGAGCGGAACGCTTTCCATCTGGCGCATCCAGCCCGAGTCCGCCCGCAAGGTGGGCCATCCCGCCCCCTTCCCGGTGGCCCTGGCGGACCGGGTGATCAGGCTCTTTTCCTACACGGACGATGTGATCCTCGACCCGTTCTGCGGATCCGGTACCACCTGCCTGGCCGCGGCCTTAAGCGGCAGGCCCTATGTGGGCTATGACATCGTTCCGGAGTACTGCGAGCTCTCCCGGGAAAGGATAGCGGAAGCCCTGCGGTTTCCCAGCCTGCCCTTCCCGGATGTCAAGGACTAGCGCCTAGGCGGCCTTCCCTGCCCAGCGGGGAGGGCCCTTTTTGCTGCAGCTGCGGAATAGATTTCCCCTTTCCAGGTAGGCTAAGCGTTAGGAGGTGGATTGCATGCACATCAACCTGACGCAAAAGGAGCGCCTGCTCCTGGAGGACCAGAAAAAACACGAAGAAATGTGCATCGAAAAGTACACGAGCTACGCCAGCCACGCCCAGGATCCGCAGCTGCAGCAGCTGTTCAGAGAGTACGCGGCCCAAGAAAAGCGGCACCTGGACAGCATCAACCAGCTCTTGAGCGGTAAGATTCCCCAAATGCAGCAGCAGGGCCAGACCCAGACCGCCCCGCCGCAGCCCCAGGACCGTTCCATGCCGGGGTTTGGGCAGGGGCAGGCCAGTGATGCAGCCCTCTGCCAGGATCTGCTCATGACGGAGAAGTACGTGTCCAGCACCTACGACACGGCCATCTTCGAGTTCACAGACCCCCAAGCCCGCCAGGTGCTCAACCACATCCAAAAGGAGGAGCAGCAGCACGGGGAAGGAATCTTCCACTACATGCAGAGCAGAGGCATGTACAAGCCGCAGTAACCAGGCGGTCTCAGGTCCCGGTGATACCGGGGCTTTTTTTGTTGCGGCCGGTACTGCGCTGTTTTTTTACCAAAAAAAGGGTTAGCACCGGCCCTTCACTGTGGTAAAATTTCTTGCAGAATAAGTTCAGGGTGGAACTGGCGTTAGGCGGCAGCAAGCAGAATGGGGAGTGAAAGCGTGACCAAGTTCATCTTTATCACAGGCGGTGTTGTGTCGGGCCTGGGCAAGGGGATCACTGCAGCCAGCCTGGGCCGGCTGCTGAAGCAGAGGGGCCTTCGGGTGGCAGCCCTGAAAATGGACCCGTACCTCAACGTGGATCCTGGAACCATGAGCCCCTATGAGCACGGCGAAGTGTTTGTCACCGATGACTGAGGAGATCCATACCGCGGTGGGTGTGGAACTGGCGGTGTTTGTACCCGGTGACGAGGGTTACGGGCTGCTCACGGCTACCCCGGGCCTGCAGGATTTCCCCGAGCTGCGGGAGTTCACGCCGGATGCGGCTCCAGCCGGGCCCGCGGGGGGTGATTGGGCCCACAGCTTCCTGCCCGTTGTCAGCTATGATGGGCAGGAATTGGCGGTGGTGGCCATCTACCAGAGCACCGCAGAGTACCAGCGGATGATCAGGCAGCAGAGCCTGCAGGTGGTGCTCGGCCTCGGGTTGGGGTCCCTGGTCTTTATCGCGCTCCTCCTTTACCTGGTGCGCAGAATCCTGACCCCTCTGCAGGAGGTGGCCCGGGCCGCCGATGCCATCGCCTCAGGTGATCTCACCGCGGCCATTCCCCCGGTGGAAAGCCGGGACGAAGTGGGCAGGCTCGTGGGGGCCTTCAGGGGCATGGTCACTTCTCTTAAGGAGATGATAGGTTCCCTGGCAGAAGCGGTGAACGAGATGAGCTCCGCCAGCCAGCAGCTGGCCTCCTCCACAGAGCAGGCCCGGATGTCGGCGGGGCAGGTCTCCGAGACAGCAGATGATTTCACCGCCGCGGCCGCAGCCATGGAGAACATTACCGCCGCGGTGAGCGGCATCGTGCAGGCTGCCCAGGAAGGCAGTGCCGTGGTGGATCAGGCGGTGCAGGGCACAGAGGAGCTTGGGGAAACCATGGGGCGCCTCACCGCCTTCATCCAGGCCCTGGCCCAGCGTTCCCAGGAGATCGGGCGCATCGTGGAGGTGATCGGCGGCCTGGCTGATCAAACCAACCTCTTGGCCCTCAATGCTGCCATTGAGGCGGCACGGGCAGGGGAAGAGGGCCGCGGCTTTGCGGTGGTGGCGGAAGAGGTGCGGACCTTGGCGGAGCAGTCTGCCCGGGCTGCCAAGGAAATCGATCAGCTGATCCTGGCCGTTCAGCGCGAGACCCAGGAGGCGGTGGCCGGCATGTCCCAGAGCTCGCACCAGGCTGAGGTAACCAGCCGGCGGGTACTTAAGAGCGGTGAAGCCCTGGAGAAAATCGTGGAGACTGTGTCCAGGGTGACAAGTTCGGTGGACCAGGCGTCCCGAAGCATTGTGCAGCTCAACAACGCCAGCCTGGAGATCGGTGCCGCGGCCCAGGAGCAGTTTGCGGCCATGGACCAGATCGCGGCCACTGCCCAAACCCTTAACCAGATGGCAGGCAGGCTGCAGGAGCTGAGCAGTAAGTTCAGGATCTAGCTGCATCTGTACACGCAGAGCTTGTAAGGAGAGTGGGCTGTGAGAATAGAGCGGATCCGGGAGTTGGACGTCGAGCTGATCAGTTATCTGTTTCAGACTGCGGGGATGGAGATCAGTGCGGCCAACGGCAGGTTCTTCCAGTCTGAGGACAACATCCTGCTTGTGGCCGAGGAAGCTGGTACGCCCGCGGGGTTTTTGTACGCCTACGTCTTGGAGGCTCCCCATGCGGTGAGGCCGAAGATGTTCCTGTATTCCATTGACGTTTTTCCCAGGTTTCAGCGGCGCGGCGTGGCCACCGCCCTGATCGAAGAGCTGAAAAGGCTTGCCGCGGCCCGGAACTGCTCCGAAATCTTCGTGCTCACCAACGAAAATAACCCCGCCGCCAACAGGCTGTACCAGAAGACGGGGGGCATGAGGGAAAACCCCGATGATGTCATGTATGTCTATCCCCTTTAGAAAGGGGTGGAACGTTTGGATGTTTTCCAGCGGATCAGGGAAGAGATCGCTGCCGATCCCATGAATGGGGAGTATACGCGGCGGGGCATCCCGCCCTTGTTTAAGGCCAGCGGCGATGCCCGCCTGGTAATCGTGGGCCAGGCCCCAGGGCGCCGGGCGGAGGAAACGCGCCTCTTTTGGAACGACCCCAGCGGCGATCGCCTGCGGGAGTGGCTGGGCTTAACTCGGGAAGAGTTCTACGCATCCCCGCACCTCGCCCAGCTGCCCATGGACTTTTACTACCCAGGCAAGGGGAAATCGGGCGATCTGCCGCCCCGGCGGGGTTTCGCGGAAAAATGGCATCCGCGCCTTTTGGCGGCCATGCCCCAGGTGGAAACGATTATCCTAGTGGGCAGCTACGGCCAGCGCTACTACCTGGGGAGCAGGTGCCGGGGGACGCTGACAGAAACGGTGCGCAGCTTCCGGGACTACCTTCCCCGCTACCTGCCCCTGGTGCACCCCTCGCCGCGCAATACCGCCTGGCTCAAGCAGAATCCATGGTTTGAGCGGGAGGTGCTGCCGGTTCTGCGGGAAATCACCACCAGGCTGCTGGAGCTTTAGGATAGCGTGGTGAGCAGGATCCTGTTTCCAGCCGGATCTTCCACCAGGTACTGGGCTCCCACCTGCTGCAGGGGGGCGTTCAGAGCCCGCAGGCGGACCACTGCCTGTTCCAGTTTTTCCTGGTCCGGCAGGACCAGGGTGTAGAAATCAAGGCCCACGCTGTTCTTGGGCGGACGGGGCGCGCCCACTCCGTTCCAGGTATTGAGGGCGATGTGGTGGTGGTATTGGTCAGTGGATAGAAACGTGGCGCTGTCCCTGTAGCGGAACACCACTTGGAAACCGAGCCCCTTGGTGTAGGACTCTTCTGCCTGGCCCAGGTGGGAAACGTGCAGGTGGATATGGCCGACAATAGTAGGAGGGGGCAGTCCCTTCCAGACCTTCCCCTGGAGGTCCGCTGTGGACAGCAGATCGGCAAAGTCCAGGGGAATGGTATCCATGGCCACCCTGCTTTCCCGCCAGTTCCAGGTGGCAGGATCCGTATCCACATAGACCTCAATGCCGTTGTCTTCGGGATCGTAGAAGTAGATCGCTTCGCTCACCAGGTGGTGGGAGGCTCCGAATCTCACGCCTTGCTTGGCCAGGTGGGTGATGAACGCCGCCAGATCGGAGCGGTCAGGCAGCAGCAGGGCGAAATGGTAGAGTCCCGTGGTTTTCAGCTGTTTGGGAACGACCTGGGCAGGCTGGACCAGCGTTAAGATGGCCGTTTTCCCATCCGCCGAGAGTCTGGCCGAGGCCTGGTCCTGTTCCAAGACTTGGAACCCCACTACATCCCGGTAAAACTGCACCTGCTGTGCGAGATTCGCCGTATTCATCTGCAGGCTGGCCACATAGGTGGCCGGTGGTTGGTGGAACCTCACGTCTATCACCCTCTCGGCTTGCTTTATTGGTGTATTCCGGATAATCCACAAGTTCCCTGCCGGACCGGCAGGGTTTTGCCGTTTTCGTGAGAATTCATGCACGAAGCCTGTGGTAGGGTGCAAACCGGGCGCATCAGCGTTCGACACACAACTCCACAGGCTGAAGTGGGAGGTGCGCCGATGCGGCCCTTTGTCCAGCTCCAAAGGGAAAACAGGTTTGAAGAGCTCTCAGCTAAGCTGCACAGAACGCTGGATCGTTTTTTGGCCTTCGGTGAGGTGGTGGGCATTCTGCTCTGCGGGGGTCTGGCCCGGGGCTACGGTGACCATCTGTCGGAGATTGACCTCACCGTTTTTCTGACCCCTGGGCAGTACGCGGCATACAAAGGGGGGAAAACGCCAGTTCCCCTGGGTATCGCCGTGATCGACGGACAGCTTTACGACATCAAACTGGTGGACTACGAGGAGGCGCTGGCCAGGGAATACTCCCTGGTGGAGCTGTGGGACCTTTCCTACGCCCGGATCCTGTATGATCCAGAGGAAAAGCTATCTAAGCTCCTGAAGACCAAGCTCTCCAGACCCGTGGACCCTGCTTTGGCCGGGGGCCTTTTGTTTGAAGCGTGGTGGCACTACAGGCTGGCCGGGGATATCTGGATCTACAGAGGGGATGCGGCCCAGGGCCACTACGTGCTGAACAGTGCCCTTAAACCCCTGCTGGGAGCCTTGTTTCTCGCCAACGACGAGTACATTATCCACGACAAGTGGCTGGTCCATTTCACCAGAACCCTGGCCTGGAAACCCGATAGGTGGGACGAAGAGCTGCAGGCAGCCCTGTCCACCGGAAGTTTTGACCTAGACAGCCTCAGGGCCAGGCAGCAGGCTCTACACCGCCTGTGGACAGCCATTGATGCCCGCCTCAGGGAGAAGACGGGCACCCCGCTCAGCATGATGCAGAGGCCTTTCTGCGAGAAGCTGAGGCTGCTGGTGGAAAAGGGCCAGATGCCCCTGGAGGAGTGGGCAGGCCCAGACGGGAGCCTGGTCAACAGCGAGCCCTTCCACACGGTCACCCGCATCCGGGACGGCCTGGTTATCCTGGATGTGGAGAGGCTCTTGGCTGTGCAGCCGCAGGAAATGTACAGCTGGTTCTATGAAGTGGTGGAAGCGGTGAGGGAGGCTGGGAGATGAAAAAGACAGTGCTGCGCCTGACGGCCGGGATCGCCGTGGCCTTAGCGGTGATCTTCCTCTATGCCCTTGCCCATGAGGGAGGCCATGCTCTCATGGTTCTGCTCCTGGGCGGCCAAGTCACCAATTTCCAGGTCAACTTCCTGCGCCACCCGCCCCAGATCAGCTACACCGGAGTGAGTGATCCCCTGCATCGGGCCCTGGTGAGCCTGGCCGGGCCGGTGCTGCCCCTGCTGCTGATCCCGCCGGCCACCTTGGTTCTGCGCCGCACAGGCAGTGTGCCGGTGAAGGGCGCGCTGCTGCTTCTGCTGCTGGCCCTGCTGTCCACTACGCTTACCTCCGCGGCGGTGTCCCTAGGCTGCGGGCTGGGGGGGTCTCAGCCCAGTGAGGATCTGGCCAAGTTCCTCCGCTATTCTGGAGCCAATCCCTTTGCCGTCGCCGCTGGTTTCTGTGTGCTTTTCGCCCTTTCCTTCTTGTTGGCCTGGAAGGTGGGGCGGGTGCCCGCAGCCGCGGCCAGTGTCGCCGCAGCTCTCCGGGGTTCGCCCCAGGAGGGACGGCAGCCCTTGGCGGCGCGCACTGCCGCCGCGGCGGTGCTGTTGGCGGTGTTTGCCGCGGCCTTCAGCCAGGTGATCGGCTGGCCCGGCAGCTCCCAGGGGGAGCCGCCCCACCACACCAAGCTGGAGATCGATCTGGCGGAGCTCGGCCCCGGTGAGGCCTTCTACACCTTCCACGTCCAGGAGCCCACCAGCTATGACTTTGTCTATCGGGTGGCGGCCCGCTCCGAAGTCAAACTGCGCCTGGTCAATCTTCAGGGAGAGCCCTTTGCCCACAGCGGTCAAAGCAGCCTGATCCTGTTTCAGGGAACGCGGAGTCCTTCTCTAAGCTACTTCATGGGGTTCACCCTGCTGGAGGGGGAATACGCCCTGGAAATTTCCCCAGATAGCCGCGGCTCTCTCCAGGTGTACATCGACAGCCGGCCAGCAGATCCGGTGGCCCTGGGGTACCTGGAGCTGATCCAGGCGGTGAGCGCCGGGACCTTTACAGCCGAGAGCTACCAGGAGGAAGGCTATGAGCTGGTCTTCCAGGGACAACTCCCAGAAGGTGAAAACCAGCTCCTCATTGAGGTGCCCGGCGGCTCGGGGCTGAAGATCTCCGCCTTCGCGGTTGGTGAGGGCGAGGTTGAGCTTTACTATTCAGCAGGCGGCAGCGCCGATACCATCCTCCAGGGGTCCAAGGCCACCATCGGCAGGTGGCTGGAGGCCCACGGGGGCCGCGGTGAACTGCGGGCCAGTGTGCGCGGGGCTCCGGTTACCCTCTTCATCTACCTGAGCCGCAACTGATTTTGGATCCCCTTTTTGGAAAAAGCAAAGCCCCGGGGGCAGATCTCCCCGGGTAAGCCCGGTTCCCCGGGCTTTTTTGATTAGGGGCTTTCCGGGGCATCCCCTGGTAAGACCGCTTGAAAAAATTGAAAAAACGGCCCCCTTCCACGGCGGCGGAAGTTAAAAATCCGGTAACAAACTTAAGGAAATGAAACAAATTGAAGGATTGACTCCGCGTGTATCGTAATCATTTAATGAACGACTGCGTGGTAGAAATCACAATCTGGATCCCTTTCAACGGCGAATCCGCGGGGGCGGATAAGGAGGACAGCGATGTTCCTGAAGAATTATCTAATTCCTCGCCTGTTGCAGTACTTCTTGGTTATTTTCCTCGGCATCACCATCGTCTTTTTCATCCCCCGTATGTCGCCCACCGATCCGGTGGAGCGGACCATTGCGGAGATCAGGTCGCGGGGAACCTATCTGGACCCNGGACAGATTCAAGCCATGGTGGATGCGCTCACGGAGATGTACGGCCTGTCCGGCTCCTGGTGGGAGCAGTACAAAGACTTCTGGCGGAGGCTGTCCAAGGGCGATTTCGGCTTGTCTTTTTTCCAGTTTCCCACGCCGGTGATTACCCTGATCAAAAGGGCCCTGCCCTGGACCGTGGGNCTTCTGTTCACCACGACCATCCTTTCCTGGCTGTTCGGCAACATCGTGGGCGGTATGGCCGGCTATGCCCACAACCGGGGCTGGTCTAAGCTTTTGGATTTTCTGNCCATGTTCATCCGGCCCATTCCCTATTACGTGGTGGCCCTCACCCTTTTGATCCTGTTGGGCTATGTGTACAGGCTCTTTCCCATCTCCGGCGGTGCCCCAGTGGGGGCTCAGCCTTCCTGGACCTGGCCCTACATCAAGGAAGTGCTGCGGCATGCCTTTCTGCCCGCCTTCTCCATGGTCCTNTTGGGCGGTGCCTCCTGGTTCCAAACATCCAAACTGATTGTCCAGAACGTCAAGGCGGAGGATTTCGTGCAGTATGCGCAGCTGGGCGGGATCAAAGAAAGCAGGATCATGTTCCGCTACATCATCCGCAATGCCATGCTGCCCCAGATCACCAATCTGGCCCTTTCCCTGGGACAGATTCTCAGCGGGGCCCTGATTACGGAAATCGTGTTCTCCTATCCCGGAATCGGTTACCTGCTCTATTCGGCCATCACCAGGGGCGATTACAACCTGATCATGGGGATCATTACCCTGTCCATCGTGGCCATCACCACGCTGGTACTCATCGTGGATTTGGTTTATCCGCTCTTTGACCCGCGGATTAGATACAAGTGATCTAGGCTCAGAAAGGAAATGGTCATGACGCTGGGAAGCACCTTACGGGATTTGTTCAAAGATTATCGCTTTGCTGTTGCCTTCATCGTTCTCTTGTTTTTGGTGGCTTTAGCTGTCCTGTCGTTCTTTTCGCCCTATGATCCCACGATCTGGTTTTACGCGCCCCGGGATCTGCGCCCCTCCCAGGAGTACATCCTGGGGACCGATTCCCGCGGGCAGGACATCTTCTGGCAGGCCACCTTTGCCATTCGCAACTCTTTGATCATCTCGGTGGTGGCGGGGGTGATCTCCAGGATCATCGCCGTGGTCGTGGGTCTGGTCGCAGGCTACCAGGGAGGCAGGGTGGACCGGGTTTTGATGTTCATCAGCGACGGCTTTTTGGTCATACCGCTCTTCCTCATTTTGGTGATGCTGGCCATGCTGATCCGGGATAGAATGACCATCTTCAACACCGGGCTGCTCCTGGCTGTCTTCGGCTGGGCCTGGGATGCCCGGGTTCTGCGCTCGCAGGTTTTAAGCCTGCGGGAGCGGGAGTTCACCAAAACTGCTGTCCTCTCAGGTACGCCCACTTTGGAGCTCGTGTTTAAGGAGTACATGCCCTACATTACTCCCCTGGCCTTTTCCACCTTGATCAACAACATGTCCTGGGCCATCGGCATGGAAATGACCCTTTCGATTATCGGTTTGACCAATATGGATATTCCCACGCTGGGGACGAATTTGAAGTGGGCCCTGAACTACCAGGCCATCTTGATGCGGCGCTGGCACTGGATCTTAACTCCGGTGGTGCTCTCTGTGCTCCTGTTCATCGCCCTGTACTGGCTGTCTGTCAGCATCAGCGAATACCTAGACCCGCGCACCCGCGTGCAGAGAGTGGGGGGCGAATGACATGAAAAAAGATGTGGTACTCAGGACAGAAAACCTCAAAGCCTACTATGTGTTGGAGGTGCCGGGCGGCCAAAAGGTGGTCCGGGCGGTGGACGGGGTGGATCTGACCATCCGCCGCAACGAAATCTACGGGATCGCCGGGGAAAGCGGCTGTGGCAAGAGCACCCTCATGAAGACACTCTACGCCTGGGTGCAGCGGCCGCTGCGCCTGGTGGAGGGCACCGTGTATTACACCAAGGATGGACAGGAATTCGATGTCTATGCCTTGAGCAAGCAGGAGCTGCGCCGCCTGCGCTGGCAGTTCATCGCCTACGTCCCCCAGGGGGCCATGAGCATCTTCAATCCCGTGACCAAGATCAAGGAAACGTACCGGGATTTCCTCAGCAGCCATCTGCGGGGTAAGACGGTGGAGGAGATGTTCGCCATCGCCAAAGAGCACATTGAGCGGCTGGGCCTGCCCGTGAGCATTCTGGAAGCCTACCCCCACCAGCTTTCCGGGGGTATGCGCCAGCGGGTGGCCATTGCCCTGGCGGCCCTGCTGCGGCCCAGCGTGATGTTTGCCGATGAGCCCACCACCGCGCTGGATGTGGTGGTGCAGCGGGGCGTGGTCCAGCTCCTCAAAGACATCCAGGAGAGCCTGCACAACACCATCATCCTGGTGACTCATGATATGGGTATCCATGCCAATGTCACCGACCGTCTGGCTATTATGTACGCGGGAAGGATCATCGAAGAAGCGGCCACGGAGGAGATTTTCCAAAAGCCGCTCCATCCCTACACCCAGTTTCTGATCAACTCGCTGCCGCAGTTCGGCGACACGGGCGAGCGGGTGAGCGCGCCCGGGCAGCCGCCTTCCCTGGCGCATCTGCCCACAGGCTGCGCTTTCCATCCCCGCTGCCCCCAGGCCATGCCCATCTGCCGGGAGCAGGTGCCGGAGACGGCCTTCATCGGAGAACACCGCGTGGCCTGCTGGCTGCACGCAGAAAGGGGAGCAGTAGAGCATGCAGCCCATTCTTGAAACCCGCAGTCTAACCAAGGTTTTCCACCGAGGCAGCCTGCTGGCCCGGGACCGCATTGTGGCCGTGGACAGCGTCTCCTTTACCATGCGGCGGGGTGAGGTGTTCACCCTGGCGGGGGAGAGCGGCTGCGGCAAATCGACCACGGCCCGGATGATCCTGGGCTTTGAGCAGCCCACCGCCGGGGAGATAGTCTACGGGCAGGACGAGGAGCGCTGGCACCCCAAGGTGTGGTATACCCAGCGTATCCAGGCAGTGTTCCAGAATCCCTTTGAAACGTTCAACCCCTTAAGGAAAGTGGAGGGCTACCTTTTCGAGACGGTGCACAACTACAAGCTGGCGTCAAGCCGCGCCGAGGCCGTGGAGCTGATCAACGCCAAGCTGGAAGCGGTGGGGCTCAGCTACGGGGAAGTGCAGGGACGCTACCCCAGCGAGTTTTCTGGGGGGCAGCTCCAGCGCATCTCCATCGCACGGTCGCTTTTGGTGGACCCATCGCTGCTCATTGCCGACGAGCCGGTCTCCATGGTGGACGCTTCCATCAGGATGTCCATTGTGAACCTGTTCCGGCGCCTCAGGGACGAGCTGGATATGGGCATTCTCTACATCACCCACGATCTGGCCACAGCCTACTACCTGGGCGGCAGGATCGCCATCATGTTCCGGGGCCAGACCATGGAGCTGGGCCCGGTGCAGGAAGTGTTGATGCACCCCCGCCATCCCTACACCCAGCTTCTGCGGGAGTCCATCCCCGAGGCGGATCCCCGCAAGAAATGGCGGGGCCGGATCACCATCGCGGAAACCGAGGAGGAAGAATACCTCAGGGTGGGCTGCAAGTTCGCGGGCCGGTGCCCCAAGGTGATGGAGATCTGCCGCAGGCAGGAGCCTCAGCTGGTTGATATCGAGGGTGTGCAGGTTAAATGCCACCTTTATGTGGATAAACTGAGCGTTAAGGAGGTGAGTTAGCGCCGGTTCAAAGGTGTGAAGCGACTCATTGGACCTGTTGATAACGACATTCTTAAGGAGGTTGAGCCATGAGTAGGGCAAGAAATGTTTTGCTGCTGTTGTGTCTGGCCGTGCTTGTCTTCAGCTCTGCCGCCTGGGCCCAAACCGGCTTCCCCAGGGAAGAAACGCTGATTGTCAACATGCTCACCGGCTGGGTCGGCACCCCCAGCAACTTCAACTGGTGGGTGGGCTGGCGCTGGAGCGACCGCGGCCTGCAGAACATCGTTTCTGAGCCGCTCTGGTCCGTTGACTTCGCCACCGGCCAGATCATTCCGGGCCTGGCGGCGGGGGATCCCGTGTACAACGAGGACTTNACCAAGGTGACCATCCCCTTAAGGGAAGGTGTCTACTGGAATGACGGCATGCCCTTTACGGCCGATGACGTTGTCTTCACCATCGAAACCATTATGGCCGAACCGGGGCTGAGCGCGCATCCAACCTTCACCGCCATAGTGGATAAAGTCTACAAGACCGGCGATTACGAGGTTGTCTTCGAGCTGAAACAGCCTGACTCCAGGTTCCACACCCACTTCCTGGATCGCTGGGGCTGCACCCACATCATGCCCAAGCACGTCTTCGAGAATGTGGAGGACGTTGTGACCTTCGAGTACAACCCGCCGGTAGGCTGCGGACCCTACAAGCTGCACAGCTTTGACCCCGCGGGTTACTGGACGGCCTGGGTAAAGAGGGATGACTGGGATCGGAGCCCAACTGGCATGCTCTTCGGCGAGCCGGCACCCAAGTATGTGCTCTTCCAGACCTTCGCCGACAACAGTGCTAAGGTCCTGGCTCAGCTCACCCATCAGCTGGATGTGGCCGACTATGATGCCGAAAGCTTCGCCGCGGCCATGGCCCAAGGCGAAACCATCAGGGCTTACCAACCTGGCTATCCCTGGGTAGTCAACAACGACCCCTGCATCACCGGTATNACCTTCAACACCGCTGTAGAACCGTTCAACAACAGGGAAGTACGCTGGGCTTTGGTACTGGCCATCGACATCGTTGAGTACCTGGCCCAGGCGGTGGACGGACAGGCCACCTTAAGCCCCATCCACATTCCTTACCTGGGCGCCTATCCCGAGTACTACCACAAGCCCATGGAGGAGTGGCTGAAGAACTTCGCATTGGATCTGGGCGANGGCGAGCTGTTCTACCCCTACGATCCCGATGTGGCCCTCCGGGTTGCTGAATACGCACGCCAGAGGGGCCACGCAGTGAGCGACGATCCCGCCGAACTCCGGGAGACCTTCGGTATCGGCTGGTTCAAGTACGCTCCCGATGTGGCTGAGAAGCTCTTGATCAAAAACGGCTTCAGCCGCGACGCCAACGGCAGGTGGCTGCTGCCCGACGGTACACCCTGGAAGATCACCATTACAGANATCAACGACGTAGCGCATCACCAGTTCAAGAACGGCAACGCCGCTGTGCAGCAGTGGAAGAAGTTCGGCATCGATGCTGAATACTTCGCCAGCGATGCCTACACCACCCTGCAGCAGATGGGCGACTTCCAGGTGGGTGCGGTCTGGCCGGCCTATGAGCCTTGGGGTGCAGGCGTAGACCTCTACCGTTCGCTCCAGATCTTCGACTCTCAGTATATGGCGCCCCTGGGTGAGCCCAACCGCGGCCACGGCTCCAGGTGGTCCACACCTGAGATGGATGACATCATCAGGCGCATGCGGGCCACGGATCCCACCGATGTGGAGGCCACGGTGGCGGTATGTACCGAAGCTCTGCAGCTGCTCATCGAAGAGATGCCCAGCATCCCCACCTACGGCTACTCCGGCTTCCTGGCTTGGGATGAGTACTACTGGACCAACTGGCCCGGTGCCGAGAATCCCTACATGGGTCCCTACGGGCACTGGGGTACCCTGAAGTACATGCTGCCCTTCCTGCAGCCCACGGGGAATAAGTAAACTGCAAACCGGCGCGGTGCAGCCCCGGGCTGCACCGTGCTGAACGGCAAATAGCGAACAAGGCCCTGGAGTGTTCCGGGGCCTTTTCCGTTCTCAAT
>JGI24714J26587_10001766_pt1 | contig 14950 bp, 12 predicted proteins | sample BioPla4DNA2_FD_26587 | JGI IMG/M metagenome (IMG submission 26587)
TCCAAGCATCACGGCACATTTCTCTGATACCGCGCTTAGCTGTCCAACCTAGTTCGGCCTTTGCCTTACTGACATCGGCATAACTCTCAGCGATGTCACCGGGCCTTCGACCCACAATTTCATAAGGAACTTTGACACCATTGACTTCCTCAAAGGTTTTCACTAATTCCAGCACAGAAATCCCCCGGCCTGTCCCCAGGTTATAGACATGCACACCTGGCGTCAATTTCTCAAGGGCGGCAACATGCCCTTCCGCAAGATCCATCACATGAATATAGTCCCTCACCCCGGTGCCATCTGGAGTTGGATAGTCATTGCCAAAGATGCGCAGTTTTTCGAGCTTCCCTTTGGCAACCTTAGTTATATAGGGCATCAGATTGTTGGGAATGCCCCGGGGATCTTCGCCGATTAACCCGCTCTCATGGGCTCCCACCGGATTGAAATATCTGAGCAGCGAAACCGCAAAATCCCGATTGGCTTTCGCAACATCGGTCAATATCCGCTCGCTGATCACCTTAGTTTCACCATAAGGATTAGTAGTGGGAAGCAGTTCCATCGTTTCCACAAAGGGCACGTCATTTTCTCCATAAACTGTAGCCGATGAGCTAAAAACAAACTGCTTCACTCCGTATTTCAGGCAGTATTTTGCCAGCACCATGGTGCTGACTGTGTTGTTGTAATAGTATTTTAAAGGGAACTCAACAGACTCGCCCACAGCTTTAAAACCGGCGAAATGAATGACCCCGTCAAAGGAGTGATTGGAGAAAATAGCATCTACTGCCGCTTCATCTGTGACATCTTTCTGATAAAATGTTACATCCTTCTTCGTTATTTGTTTTATTCTATCTATTGTCTCAATCTTGCTGTTGCTAAGATTGTCAACAATAGTCACCTCATGGCCTGCTTCCAGTAAGACAACACTGGTGTGTGAACCAATATAGCCGGCACCACCTGTAACTAATATGTGCATCGTTGGAACACCTCTTGGTTGTATAATGAGTATCGCAATTCATAAATCGCCCATTAAATATCAGCCTATCTTCCTAAGTATTATTCGCTGCTTAAACTGCTAATCCTTGTTATAAACTGCTGCAGACTTGAGGCCAGTGGACAAACGCTCGCGCGGCGGCGTCGCGCGGCGGGACAGGTTGGGTGATCCGCTGTCAAAATGTCCCCCTGATCGCGCGGCGGGACAGTCCCGGTGATCGTTCGCCCCTGGCTCACAAACGTTCAAGCTAACCTCCCGGTTGTGTTATAATTGAAAAAGATAGGGGGGCTATCCTTGAAAGAAAATATTCTGGAAACAATCGGGCATACTCCTTTGGTTAAGATCAGACGGCTCAACCCCAACCCCCGTGTAACCATTGCTGCCAAACTGGAAGGTACCAATCCCGGCGGAAGTGTTAAAGACAGAATTGCCTTATACATGATCACCACAGCTGAAAAAAACGGAGAATTAACCAAAGACAAAATCATCCTGGAACCGACCAGCGGCAATACCGGTATAGCCCTGGCTATGATCGCAGCAGTCAAAGGATACCGCTTGGTGGTCACCATGTCTGAGTGGATGAGCGAAGAACGCCGGAAAATGCTGGAGGCATTTGGAGCCGAAATCATCTTAACACCGGGTGAAAAAGGAACAGACGGAGCCATCGAAAAGGCACACGCACTTTATGCTAAAAACCCTGAGCTCTATTTTATGCCCAACCAGTACAATAACCCCAGCAACGTTCTGGCCCATTATGAAACTACAGCTGTCGAAATTTGGGAACAAACGAAGGGTAAAATAACCCATTTTGTCGCAGGAATGGGGACAACAGGAACTCTTATGGGTTGTTCACGCCGCCTGAAGGAATTTAACCCTAACATAAAAATAATCGGTGTTGAACCGTTTAAAGATCACAAAATCCAGGGTTTGAAAAACATGGAGGAAGCGATCGTTCCAAAGATATACAACCCCGCCCTGCTCGATGAAAAGATAAATATTACTGATGAAGATGCCTTTGTCATGACTAGGCGGCTGGCCAGGGAAGAGGGCATTTTTTGCGGAATGAGCTCCGGTGCTGCTTTTCATGTCGCCGTAGAGCTGGCCAAAAAACTCGATGAAGGTCTGATTGTAACTTTGTTCCCGGATCGGGGCGAAAAGTATCTGTCCACTCCGCTGTACTTGCCCGCATCATTGTGAGTCAAGTGAGTCAAGTGAGTCAAGGGGACGGTGACTTTGACTCACGCAATTCGGAATTAAAGGAATGGAGACTCCTGAGTGATGGGGCGGAGACTTTGACTCATAGTAATTCTAGGAGTCAGGTGTGGCAAGTGGACGTTTCCCGGAATCAATGGGACGGAAACCTCTTTGTCAAGGGGACAGTGGCTTTGACTTCGAGGCAACCTGTCCCCTTGATCGGTCCCGGTCGCGCGGAGGGACAGCACCGGTTGGCACCGGCGGGGCCCGCGATCAGTCAAATCTGTCCCGGTGATCGGCGGTGACTTTGACTCGCGTGACAAGACCCCCGTCCCCTTGTCACAGTCACCAGGGAGGAGACGGATAGAGTCATGCAGCTGAAACAATATATTCTGGAGCTGGAGACCACGAAGCGGGAAGCGCTTTTCGATATTACCGAACAGGTACGAGCAAAGGTGGAGCAAAGCGGCATCAAAAATGGGTCGGTTTCGATTTATGCCCAGGGTGCAACAGCGGCGATCATGATCCAGGAGGGCTGGGATCAGAGCGTGCAAAATGACGTAGTCGCGCTCCTGCGCAAGCTTATCCCACACGGCATCTGGGAACATGACCGCCAGGATGGCAACGCAGACGCCCACCTCAAGTCGGGCCTGGTCGGCCCCAGTGAAACTGTTCCCATCATCGACGGCAGACTGGGACTCTCCACCTGGCAGAATATCTTTTTCTGCGAATTCGACGGCCCGCGGAAAAGGCGCCGTGTTGTTGTTACCGTCATCGGCTTCTAGCAACCCTTGATCAAGCCCTTAAATTTAAGCCCTTAAAAAGGGCAAAAATTTTGTCTCAACATCACCGAAAATTCATGAGTATTGTGAAACGCTGCCACCAAAATAAAGGAGTAGAGGGTTTGGACTTGGTGAAAGAAAAAAGCTACTCAAAATGGCTAGTCCTTTTTAATGTAGGATTAGGAACTTTAATGACAACCATAAGCGCTGGAGTTACCAATACAGCGCTACCATTCATTGCAACCGATTTTAATGTTTCACTGGAGATAGTCCAGTGGGTGGTATCCGCATATTTGCTGGTGATCGCATCTATTTTGCCCATCTTCGGAAAGGCTGCAGATATTAAAGGAAAGAAAATAATTTATAGAACCGGACTGCTTGTTTTTACTACGGGTTCAATTCTCTGCAGTTTTGCTCCCTCTGCACTGATGCTTATCATTTTTAGAATCGTTCAGGCCTTGGGAGCCTCTATGATCATGGCTAACACTTTGGCAATCATTTCGTCCGTGTTCCCAGATACAGAAAGAGGCCAAGCCCTGGGGATTTCCAATACAGTTGTGGCAATCGGCACCCTTCTAGGCCCCAGTATTGGGGGGTTTTTAATAGACCTGTTCGATTGGCGTTCAGTATTCTGGTTTGTGGTTCCCATCGGCATAGTGGCTTATATTACCTCCTATAAGATACTTCCTGAACTGAAACCGCAAAAGGCTGATGTTGAATTTGACGGAACCGGCGCCTTGCTTTTTACACTTGCTATGCTGCTTTTTACCCTAGGAATTTCCAATGGCAATGAATATTCCTGGAACAGCTATGTGATTGGGGCAATTATCCTCTCCATTGTTTTTGCGGTGATCTTTATCTTTAATGAAAAAAGACATGCCAGCCCCTTAATAGACTTGTCCCTTTTTCAAAACAAAATGCTGGTCTGCGGTATCTTAGCCAACTTTTTCTCATTTTTGGGGTTAATTAGCATCAATTTTCTGATGCCCTTTTACCTTCAAGAGGTGCTTGCGCTTCCGGCTTCCGAGATGGGGATTATGCTTACTGCAATACCTTTAGCAATGGGAATCACTGCACCTTTTGCCGGGAGGATAGCTGACAAAATTCAGCCATCATATGTTGCTACTTGTGGGCTTGTTGTGAGCCTATTAGGCCAGCTTTCTCTTCTTGGCCTGGGCTTACATAGTCTGAAAATGGATATATATTTGAGGCTGTTTATTATAGGTGTAGGGAGAGGGGCTTTTCACGCACCAAACAACAGCGCTATTATGGGATCAGTTGCCGAGAGTAAATTTGGGGTCGTTGGCAGTTTAATTTCACTTGTTCGCAATGTGGCAAGCGTATTAGGAATAGCGCTGACCGTGTCTGTTTTTGGGAATGTTCATTCTGCCAAACTGGCTGCTGAACTGGCCGCCAAACCGGCTTCCCAGGATATTTTATCTGCAATTGTCGAAAAACAGATATTTATTGAAAGTTTCCATGCTGTGATGGTTGTAACCAGTCTGATACTTGTTTGTGGGATTATTGCTTCATTGGTAAGAAAGAAGGAAGTTATTGAGTCAAGTGAGTCAAGGGGACGGTGACTTTGACTCACGCGCCAATGCCCCGTTTCCCTTGCACGGGGCAACCTGTCCCACTGATCGCGCGGCGGGACAGTCCCCCTGATCGGGACCGTCCCCACTGCATTCATCCCTACTCTATTCAAGCTAGAGCCTAGATTACTGAGGGTTGTACATACCATGGGCACTCATGTAACTGAAAATGCCTTCCCCATGTTGTTGTTCTTCTTTTTGAATATGGTTTAAGGCTTGTCGCATTTGCGGGTTAGTGAATTCAAAAATAGCGGTATCGTAGGCACTGGAAACATATTTCTCCGTCATCAGTAAATCATTCAGAAGCATAGCGTCATTTTGGTTAGCTGCGCTCCAAGACTGTTCGGCAGCTTTTGACAATAACTGCTGCTGTTGGCTTTGTTGGCCTTGTTGGTTTTGTTGGTTTTGTTGCCCCTGCCCAATGGAAGGAATCTGTCCGGACAACATTTCATTGATACTGTTCAAGTGATTCTGTTCCTGCTGAGCGTAGTTGTTCAATAGATCTTTGAGCTGTGGGTCATGAACCTGATTAGCATAGTCTTGGTACTTTTTGATACATACCATTTCATGCTGCTTCAGGTCTTCCAGCAATAATTGTTCTTTATTAGTCAGTTGGTGTGCCATTGTATCATCCCTCCTGCTCTTTATTATTTATTGAAAAGGAAATTAATATTCAGTTTTTGGACTCTTAAGATCAACTGCTATATTGCCATAAATCACAAAGTTATACATTATAATAACTTTTATGATATAATTTTTATTATATGGTATCTATTATAATATTTTGCAGAAACCGGATAACAATATTAACATCTTAAAACCATAATTTCGAAAGGAGTATTAAAAAAGAATTTATGGGAAATTCAAAACGTCCGAAGACTCCTTACACTATAGGAATAAGAAAAATAGTGAATCCCACAACACATCTAAATGAAGAAGCTGATAGCAACCTTTTTTGTGTTGTGGATAACCCAATATGAAGCATTTATACATAATTATCATTTTCTTAAAAAAGCATGGAAAAAGGGGATTGAAATACGGCGGAAAATTGCAACTGCATGATCGCCGTAACGAATTTCTCACCCCATTGAAAAATAAATTTATTGAGTTTTATAGGGACGGTGACTTTAACGAACGTGCCATGACCCCCGTCCCCGTGTCAGCCTTCCCAGTTCCCTTTGCTTCCCTGTCTCTGTGACAAGACCCCCGTCCCCGTGTCACGTGGTCCCCGTGTCACGCCCCGTGTCACGCAGGGCCGATCACTCAACCTGTCGGGTGATCGGACCGGTGATCGGCCTCTGAGCACCCTACCAAATTGCAAGAACATGTTGTAAGGCAAGGCTTGCGGCGATAATGCCCAGCCAGCAGCAAAAGCCCAGAATGATCGGCTTTCCACTTGATTTGACAAGTTTTATCATGTTTGTGTTCAAGCCGATTGCTGCCATGGCCAGGATGATAAAGAACTTGCTTAGTTCTTTGAATGGTGTAAACACTGCATAGGGAACACCAAAACCGGTAGCTATTGTGGTAACAACAGATGCCAATACAAAATAAACGATGAAAAAGGGGAAAATGTTTTTGATATTTACTTTCATTCCTTCCATCCCAGCGTTTCCTTTCTTTCTTGTGCTCAAGAATGCAAGGGCAAGTGTAATAGGGATAATGGCTAAGGTTCTTGTTAATTTAACTGTTACAGCCTTATCGAGGGTAGCCGAACCCAAATTGTACATACTGTCCCATGTTGCGGCAGCAGCAGTTACTGATGATGTGTCATTAATCGCTGTTCCGGCAAAGACGCCAAAGGCTTCACCGGAAGAGCTGGAAAAACCAAGCCACACGCCAAGGGTTGGAAAAAGAATAGCAGCCAGTACATTAAAAAAGAAAATAACTGAGACTGACTGTGCAACTTCCTCGTCATCAGCATTGATCACCGGCGCAGTTGCGGCTATTGCAGAACCGCCGCAAATTGATGAACCCACACCGATCAGGGTCGATATCTTTGACGGTATGCGCATTATTTTATGAACTAACAATGCGATAATAAGTGAGGCTGCAATTGTGCCCACAATAATTGGCAGTGATTGTTTGCCTGTCTTCAGCACCACAGACAAGTTCAGCCCAAAACCCAAGAGGATAACTGCATACTGCAGGATCTTTTTTGACGTAAAGCGAAGGCCCGATTCAAATTTACTCTTATCTTTTATACATAAAGCGACAATCATCCCAATAATAATCGCAATTACGGGACCGCCAATGACGGGAAAATGTTTGCCAAGTATATATGACGGCATAGCAATGGCTAGACAGAGTGCAAATCCTGGCCAACTTTTTTTGATAAAATTCATATTGCGTCCTCCTTCCAATGTTTACTATGTAAACGCCTCTTGCCTTTGTTAATAGGTTACCATAATAAAACAATAACTAATAATTATAATTATTTATAAAACAATAATTATATATTATAATAGCTGTGCGGGAGATCATGAAGTGGAGTACTACTTGGGAAGGGTGTCCGGCCTGCTAGGGCATCAGGGTGGAGAAAGGCTCAGCTTGCCTGCGCTGGCGGAAGAGGACGATTAACCGCTACAACATCAGGGTGAAAAAAGCCGGGATATTGAGCAATACCATGGGAAGGAAAGGGAAAAAAGGAAAGAAAGGGGCTTTTATTATGCTGATGGATTTTAGACTAGATACCTTTTTAGAAGTGTGCAGGCATATGAACTTTACAAAAGCGGCTAAAGCTCTTAATATTACACAGCCGGCGGTATCACAACACATACAATATCTCGAAGATTATTACGGTGTAGAGTTATTTGCCTTTGAAGGGAAAAAGATGCGCTTAACAGATGCCGGCAAAATGTTGTACCAGGCGGCGATTACCACAAAGCATGATGATATATTTTTGAAGGAACGCATCAATGCCTTAAAAAAAGGAAAAAACAAACTGATTTTTGGAGCAACCTTAACAATCGGTGAATTTGTTATGGCGGAACATATCAAATCATATTTAGAACTGCACCCGGACACACAGGTGCGGATGCTCATAGGTAATACAAAAGAATTGTTGGAAAAGCTCAGTTTAGGGGAAATTGACTTTGCATTGGTCGAGGGAAACTTCGACAAAAAAGATTATGATTTTATAGTTTATTCACAAGAACGATATATAGCAGTATGCAGCAAAGATTATAAATTTGAAAAGGAACCGGAGAGATTGAAGGACCTGCTGTCAGAACGGCTTATTGTGAGGGAATCCGGCTCCGGAACAAGGACAATCCTAGAAAAGTTTCTGGAGGCCAGGAATCTGGGAATTGAAGATTTTAAATATGTAGTTGAAGTCGGAGGAATGACTGCCATCAAATCGCTGGTGGAATACGGCTGTGGAATAACTTTTCTCTATGAGGCAGCAGTTAAGAAGGAATTGGAGAACGGGGTTCTAAGAGAGATAAAATTAAAGGATTTTCAGGTTTTTCACGACTTTGCGTTTATATGGAACAAAGGCAGTGTGTTTTCAGAGAGATACCGCCAAATATGCGAAATGTTATCAGACTGAGTCACATTCTCACACAGTGCCATTTCACACGGTGCCAGGCTTGCGTTTTTGCTTGAAGCAGAGGGACGGGAAGCAGAGGGACGTTCTTTGTGCTTCCCCTTACTTATTGCAAATCCGTGACGAGACCCCCGTCCCCTTGTCACGTCCCCTTGTCACGTCCGATCACTCAACCTGTCCCCCTGATCGGTCCGGCCATACCACTGCATGCTAAAGACTCCTATCCCCATGGCAGGCGTTCCCCTTAAAATAATCCAATAGATTGGCGTGGTTGGCCTTTTGGGGATCGTAATGTCCAATTTTAAAGGCAAACTGCACAGAAGGCCCAATTAGGAATGCCAAAAGGAGTGTCCCAATTCCAACCGGTCCCCCCATGAAGAAACCTATCACCAGGACAGTTATTTCTATCATTCCTCGTATAAGCCATACCGGTTTATTTAGCTTTCTGACCAATCCCTCCATCAAGCCATCCCTGGGGCCGGCTCCAAGTTCAACCCGCAGATAGAAATAGGTTGCAAATCCCATGATGATAATCGCCGACAAAAGCATAAGCACCCGGCCAAAAATACTATCCGGCGTATTGATGATCCCGATGTGATCAATGAGATCAACGAATAACCCTATAAAAATCATATTAAGAATACTGCCGATTCCGGGCACTACCCCCAGAAAGAGCGACAACAGAATTATAACAAATCCCACAACCTGCGAGGCCTGCCCTAAGGTAAGAGTCGAATAATTGACAATCCCCACATGAAAGACATCCCAGGGGCTCATCCCTAGCCTTGAATAGAATGTTAAGAGAATTGCCACAGCAAACAGAAAAAATCCGAAAAACAAAGAAGTCATTTTAACTATTAGTTCCAATAATGTTTTCTTAAAATTGTTCAATGTTTACTATCCCTTCTAGTTCTTCATAATTCCGTTATATGTAGCAATGTGGTTATGGCACCGGTGTGGTACGGGCACGTTTCTTTTGCACATATGGAACACGGGAGTAGCACGGGCACCTTTCATTAGCACATAAATAAAAAGAAGGATCAATGTTTCTTGGGTGTGATCCGTCACCCTGGCAACCACATAAGGAGGCGCAATTGTAAGGCAAAAAAAGCAATAAAGCAAGCTTGGCACCGTCACGGCACCCCGGCCCGCGCTTATCTCACTCTATAAATTGCTTATACACTAACTTTTTTTATATATCAAGAGTTATATTGATAGAACAGCAAATCGCCATCTAATCTTCAAATAGAGTTACTAAAAAGGGATCTAACTCAAAGGGAATCAAACTCCGTCACGGTTCATTATCGGTGTATGAGCCCTACCCATATGCCTTTACCCTATGCCTTGCCATTGTACACCTTCGCACTTATGTTATACCCTTTTTTAGAAGTTTGAATTAGAGTTGCCTACAAACTCCTTTCTTTTGGGACAAAGTCAATCTGTGCCGGCAAGAATAAGAGCGGAGAAAACCGGAGCGCATAGAGGAGTTTCTGGGTATCCTTTCACAGCATGGTAACGAGGTCAAGGCAGTGGATATACCAATACTGGAAGATTTAGGCTACTAAGTCTAGAGGGTCAAGGGAGTCAAGGGGACAGCGAGCCGAGGGGACAGAAACTTGGCTCACTTGCGCCCCCGTCCCCTTGACAAACCCGTAACGAGACCCTCCTACCCATTCATTTAGCCCATCCTAAAGACCCTATCCTCAGGTCACCTATCACCGTTTAAGCTCTCAAAACACAATCGCCAGAACACTCCTCAAGGAGGCCTTTCTCGCTCCTGTACTCGCCCCTTTATTTGATTATTCGCCAAACCAAAGTCGGCTGTCCCGGCTCCAACCCCATGTGGTCACGAAAACTGTATTTCACCCTTCACCAAACTGCAGAGCAAATCACTCAAAGCTTTTCAAAGGGCTCTTTCCACAGGGTGGGGGAAGACGCCGGCGGAATAAGGTCAAATCTTCGATGGCCCGCTCAGCTTCACGCACCACGTGGTCAGCCAACAAGGGATTGATGTAGCTCAACACCCTGCAGGCAGCTGTCAGATCCCGGGCTGTGCGTTTGAAGTCCAGCAGATCCTCAGTTGCAGAGATTGTCTCTCCGGCAAAGCGGTCAAGGGACCCCACATTATAAGGTTCCGGTAACCCCTTTCCGAAAACCGACGGCCTTTTCGGCGGCATACCGGCATCCGGCAGCAGGGAATTTTCGAAGGTCTGTGGTACCAGCATTGTTTCAAAGTCTTCAGCAATGAAACGCAGTTCATCAAACCTTTTGCTGAAGTCCATGGCCAGGCGGATAAATCCCCGTTCTGCTGGGTCCAGTAAGTGGGCAATGAACTTACTGTGGTCCGCCATGATGCGCAGCCAGAAAACTTCCTCTTGGATAAACATTTCTACCGGTCCCACAGGGATCTTTTCATTCAAACGCACCAGGGCTGCCCGAAAATAAATAGCCTCTCTCCTGATGTGATCAAGGATCAGGGGAAAATTAGCCGCAGGAGGAACCTCACAGCAGACAAGGGTTCTCAGCACGCGGCTTTTGAAACCTATTATCGCAGTGAGCAGTGAAATAACATTGCGGTTGAATTCAAAAATCTTTTTCTCATTCGCCGTCCCCCCAAGGTGGCGAGCCTCATCTAGCAGGTGCCCGGCCTCGTTTTCCAAGCGCTGTGCCTCAGCACGCATAGCCTGTTCCTCACAAGGAAGGCCAAGCCGTATGAACAACAGGTGTTCCTTCATAATGCGCAGCCAAAAGGTGTTCTGGCGCAAAGATTCACTTATAAAATAACTGGAAATGGGAACCACCCCCCAATAAGTTGCTCTAGCCATTTTATGCTAGATGATTCCAAAGGTGAATGTGAGTCAATGAGTCAATGAGTCAAGGGGAGGTGAGTCAAGGGGACGGTGACTTTGACTCACTGTCAAGTCCCCCGTTCCCCTATCACATGTGGTACCATCTCTCATCCCGCGTGACAAGGGGACGGGGGTCGTGTCACCATAGTTAGTTGTTGGTCTGGGAGCAGGTTGACGGGGATTTTGATTCACTGAAAGGATGGTTCGTTAGTTTTACACCTTAATTGAAAAGAGAACTCCGATACCCTTGTGGCAAAAGGCTTTCTAGAGGTGAGACGCTGTTCTCCTGCGCAGTTTCCGGCAGCGGGACAGTCCCGGTGATCGCGGTGAATGGCGGTAATCGGTCGGGAGGTCTGCCCGCAGCGGATCCGCAGCGGATCTGGGTCAACCTGTCCCCCAGATCGCGCGGGGGGACAGTCCCACTGATCGGGTCCGATCACCCAACCTATCCCACTGATCGCGCGGGGGGACTGTCCCACTATTCGGTCCTGACCTCCTCTTACTGATCGTCCCCCCGATTGGTCTGGTATGAGGGTTGTGTGTTTTTATTGCTACCACGCAGCAGTTCTGTTATGATATCGATAGACGTGACAAGACCCCCGTCCCCGTGTCACAGTCAAAGCAAGCCTGACACCAACTGTGTGGCACCGACCATGCGTGACGCGGCCCTTGAGACGGGCACTTACAGGGCGTTTTTGACACGTCCCTTCGACAACACCCTTGGAAACCCTGAAAGGATGTTAAACAATGGGTTTGAACTGTTTGGCCATAGCCTGTAGTCCGCGCAAAAAAGGGAACACTTCTATTCTTGCCCAAAAGGCTTTGGAAGGCTGCAGGGATGCAGGAGGGAAGACCGAATTTTTATATCTGGTTGACTACAACTATGTTCCCTGCCGTGCCTGCGGCGGTTGTGATACTACAGGGAAATGTGTGATCAAAGATGACTCCGCACAGCTGTTTGAGAAGATCCTGGCTTGTGACCGCTTAATTCTTGCGGCTCCTATTTTCTCGATGGGGATCTGCGCCCAGGCCAAAAGTTTTATTGACCGTTCCCAACAGTTCTGGGCTTACAAGTTTTTGTTGGGCAAAAAATTATTTGATAATTCACAGCGCAAAGGGATTTTTATCAGCTGTGCCGGAACGAAGCTGCCGCACGTTTTCGACGGCGCCCTTCAGGTGGCGCGCTACTTTTTTATGATCATGGAGATCGAACTGGCGGCAACCGCTTGTTATCGCGGGATCGATAACAAAGGGGATGTCTACAAAAGCCCGGAGATACTTGAGGAAGTTTACGACATGGGGAGGAAACTAGTTAAGTAAATATCTGTAGAAGCTCACTTTCCGAGCTAGTAGTAGCTGTTATCGACTTGCCCCTGCCTAGTACCAAGACTCTATCTACCATTTAAATAGAAGCCTAGTAAATAGAGGCCGGGTAAAAAGAAGCCTAGCGAAACGGAATACAGCCGGCGTCACATTTGATAATCTGCCGGCATGGAAGCAAGGAAGCACAGGGACATTCTTTTTGCTTCCTTTTTGTTTTCCCTTTCTTATGAACGCAGTGAAACTAGACCCGCGTCTTCTTGCTCCCCTGTCGTCGTGAAACAAATCACCTGCCTCTTGGGGCAGCCAAGCCCCCTGCCCCTTGACACACAACAAAAAGTGTTTTTCCTGCATTTGTCGACGCCTTTTATGCAATCATGTGCCAAGACCCCCGTCCCCTTGTCACGCCCCGTGTCACACCACCGTGACGCGACCCCCGTCCCCTTGTCACGCCTGATCGCGCGGGGGGACAGTCCCGGTGATCGCGCGGGCAACCTGTCCCACCGATCGGGCCCGATCACCCAACCTGTCCCGGTGATCGGCCCAATAAAGCAAGCCTGGCACCGACGAGTGCGCCCACCGTGGACCCACCATGGACTAATCCCGGCTATACAAAGCTTCTTCCAATTCGCTCCAGGTGCTATCGATTACACCAGCAATTCCATCTTCTTTCAACTGCTTTACTAGACCCTTATATCTTTCTTTCATTTGTTCTCTACTAAGATTAAGGGCATCCCCAAGTTTATCTATCCACTTAACAACTGCGGGAGCCAAAAATGCTAACTCTTGATTGTATTCTCTCGTTCCATTCATGCAGCCGCGCAAGTCATAATAGCAGACCAATAAATATTTGTCCAAGGCATTTTCTAATTGCCCCATTCGTTCATACACATTGCCAAGATGCATTAAGCTATTCCTATAAAACCCCATATTAGAATCCCTGAAATGTTTTTGAGCATTGGCAGCAATCACCTCTAACAAGGATTCTTCAATACTAAGATTCTTGAGCTTTGTTTCCTTTGCAAACATTGAAATATCAATCCCTTCATGGGATAACATGGTTTTTACCCAGTTTCTGTAGATACGTTCATTTCTAATATCAACCATTTGCTTGTATTCATCTTCAGTGAGCATTACTTTCTGACCTGTAAAAACGCTGTTTTTAACAAGAATTGTATTGCCACAGTGTTCACACTTTCCTTTTTGTACTGGTCTTTTTTGAAGTTGTTTTTCACAATAGGGGCAGATACCTTTATTGAAATATTTCACATTTTTATCAAACAGATGAATATCTATCGCTTCAAACAAAGGAGATTCCTTAAATGCATCGTCAATCTCTTTAGTTGGTTTATTAACTATTTGCTTTTCTTGGGGGGTATAGCTGCCGCCTTTTCTGAGCTCTCTTAGTAAAACCTTTACTCTTTCATGGGTAGCCTTTAGTAATTCTAATGCCATTTCAGAAAAGGTTTGGTTCTCAATGATGGACGGAATGTTAATTATCCTTTGTTGATTATCAATTGAATAGTTTGCAAAAATAACCTGTGGGACGATGGGGCATTCTTTTAAGTCAAAATTTGATAAGGGTATTTCTTCTGCTGAGAATTTCTCTAACAGCAGCTTTTTTAACTCTTGCTCAAATAAAACGCTTTCACCCTTAATGTATCTTTGATTTGTAAAACCTACCTTTCTTGATATTTTCATAAGTTCTTGAGCTGTCAAACCCATCCCCAAAGCCCGTTTAGCCAAAACATAAACATCATCGACAGCAAGTTCCTCAATATTACTAATGCTCTGCATATATCTTACAAACCAATCCGGTTTCTGATGAAATATACAAGCGGCTACCAAGGCAGTGGATGAATAACTCAAAAAAGAACTATTTTTGTGCCTTTGGCGTAATCTCAATATCATATTAAAAGCCGCCTCAGCATCCCCAAAAAACAAATGCCTCTCAAGCCCATAATAAAAAATAAACACGTATCCAATATTTATTTCTTTGTCCACATTTCTCAACCAGTCCAAATATATCCATCTCTGTTGAGGTGATAACGAACTATAAGAGGGATAATACGGCGGTTTCTCTACACTTTCAATGTCAGCAGGCTTTTTAACAGGCAGTGATAATCTTATAGCGCTAGGTTCCTCAGCTCCAAAAAATGAAATCTCAAGAACAAAACCCTCAACATTTATTTTGGACTTATGTTTTGCAATATTTTCATAGTTCTTCATAGGACCGTCCAAGAACCATAACAGCCTTAAAACCTCCGGCGGCACATTGTCTGGTCTCACATCAACAGCTGTATTTATAAAGCTATCGCTTTTATTCTCTTCACCTTCAGTTCTTATTGCCGGCACACTAGAAATGGTTTTTTTAATTTTCTTTTTAAGGAAATCAAATAGTCCCATGGATATGTCCCCCTTGACTATTTAATAGCTGTATATGACCATTATACCTCGAGTCAAGGGAACGGTGATTTTGACTCACATGTCAAGACCGCACTAGTCAAGACCCCCCTCCCCGTGTCACACTCAGTACCTGTCCCATTATTCGGGCACTGATCGGCGTGACAAGACTCCCGTCAGACTGTGTGAAAACTCCCCACAGAAAAAGGAATTAAGGGGATAAAGATCGAAATAAAGGGTGATAGAGAGGTGGAGAAAATGCCGTACATAAAAGG
>JGI24714J26587_10001787_pt1 | contig 14851 bp, 13 predicted proteins | sample BioPla4DNA2_FD_26587 | JGI IMG/M metagenome (IMG submission 26587)
AATAAAGCTAAAAATGAATAGGCTGTAAATACGCTAAAGCTTAGGGAAAAGAAATACATTACATATCTCTTAAAATTTCGTCTTATATTACGAATAGCCAAGGTAGAAAGCTTTACCATATTCTTTCACCCCCAAGTACACTCATAACATCTATGATGGAGTCAAAGAATTGTTTTTTATCATCCCCTGCATAGAGTTCATTATATATCTCTCCATCTCTAATAAACATTATTTTATGACAATAGCTAGCAGCAAATACATCATGGGTTACCATCAAAATTGTTGCCTTATATTCATTATTTATAAAAGTTACAAGATCTAATAAATCCTTCCCTGATTTGGAGTCCAGATTCCCTGTGGGCTCATCTGCCAGTATTAACCTTGGGTTGGTAATNAANGCCCTGCATGCCGCTGCACGTTGCTGTTCACCCCCAGAAACTTCATAAGGATATTTATCAAGAATNTTGACTATGCCCAAATCTTTTGCTATGCCACTGAGCTTACTTTCCATAACTTGAACTTTATACCCTGCTAATGCCAATGGCAGAATTATATTTTCCTTTAAAGTCATTGTCTCTAGTAAATTATAGTCTTGAAATATAAAGCCTATTTTCTTTGCTCTATGGATTGCCAATTTATCTTTGCTTAGACTTGTGATATCTCGGCCATCCATTATAAGCCTTCCTGTTGTTGGTTTGTCTATGCTACCTAATATATTTAGTAAGGTGGTTTTCCCTGAACCAGAAGGACCCATTACACCAATAAACTCACCTTCATTTACTTTAAAGCTTATATTTTTTAATGCCATATATTGTTTTGAACCTTTTTTAGAACCATACACTTTACTTATGTTTTCCACTCTTAATATCTCCATTTGCTTTACCTCCACAATCTTCTTTCTGAGATGATTATATCTCATACAAAGATTAGGTAAAATCGAATCACCTTACATTTTCAGAATCTAATCTTACAATTTTGTCACAAAATAATATCTCCTAAAGAATAAATTTTTTTATTCTTTAGGAGATAATCTATCATGAATAGTTGGATTTTCAATGAAGGTTAATTTAAAAATAGCATATTCCCCGTATTTAGATTCTACTGTTAACCTATGCCCAAGCTTATCACTAAGCTTTTTGGAAAGGTATAGACCATAACCTGTTGCTTTCATGCCGCTTCTGTCCTCAGAAGAGGTGTAGCCTTTATTGAAAACCTGACCAATATCCCTTTTTGCTATGCCTTTTCCAGTGTTTTTTACAGAAATGGTTACCTCGCTTCCCACTTTATCAGTGCTAATAGCGATATCTCCGTTATTAGGAGTATACTTTACAGCATTGGATATAATCTGGGATAATATATACCCACTCCACTTTTCATCTGTCAGTACATCGTAAGAAGGACCTGAAATAGAAATATTTAGTTTCTTATAGCTAACAAAGTTAGAATAAGCTTTTAAAGTTTGTGCAATTAATTTTTTGGTGCTGACCCTCTCTATTTTATAATCATCATGGAGATGATTGCTTTTAAGCTCATAGAAAACCCTTTGTACCGACTGCTCTACGGAAAATAGTTCCGTATCTATACCTTGATAAAGGCTAATGGGAATATCCTGTTCATTATTTTCCAGTATTAATCTAATTGCCGATATAGGTACCTTAACATCGTGAACCCATTTTGTAATAAACTCAAGCTGTTCTGAAAATCTAGTATTTACATCCGCCTTATACTTTTCATATTTTTGTGCTATATCGTTAACCAGCTTAGCATATTCCCTATCTACAGGATAGGAAAACTCGTCTATATCTTGAGATGAAGCATTTAAGCTGCAGTATTTCTTAAATTTATTCACACGGATATAAAGAATTCCATAATCTACTGCTGAAAAAAGAATAAAAAGTATTACCCATCCCCATATAATATAATTGGCGTTTGACTCGGTAATATTAAAGCTGGTATCTAGCTTATATACTGCAGCAGCAAAGCCAAAAATCAAAAGAATAAAAATATAGGTAAGCCATCTTTCCTTTAAATACTTTATAAAACTCATATTAACTTATATCCCTCACCTTTGCTGGTTTTTATATATCCTTCTAGGCCTATGGCCTTCAATTTTCGACGTAGGCGGTTTACGTTTACTGTAAGAGTATTATCATCTACAAAGCTCTCATCATCCCACAATGCCCTAATAAGACGGGTACGGGAGACAATCTTTCCTTGATTTCTTATAAGCATGGCCAAGATCTTACCCTCGTTAGGAGTCAATTCAATATCCTCTTCTCCACAAATGACTCTTAAGCGTTCTATATCGAATATCATATCCTTATACTGTTGAATATTTAAAGTTTGATCGCTATAGGAATATGCCCTACGCAATGCTGCTTGTACTTTGGCAACTAATAGATCCATAGAGAAAGGTTTTTCTATATAGTCATCCCCACCTTGTGAGATTGCCCTGATTTTATCTCCATCAGTATCCCTGGATGAGATAAATATAATTGGAATATTGGAAAACTGCCTAATCCTTGTACACCAATAAAAACCATCGTAATATGGCAGGTTAATATCCATTAACACAAGGTGAGGCTGAAAGGATGTAAAATCTGATATTATATCCTCAAAGTTTTGGACCCTGAAAGTAATATATCCCCACTTCTTTAGTTTTTCTTCTATAATAGTGGATATGGTTATATCATCCTCTACTATTAATATTTTGTACATACCACATCTCTCCTAAAGGAATGTTCTATTAATTCTTTCCCTCACATACTCTTTAATGCATCTGTCAGAATTTATTAAATTTCTACTGTTTCCTTCCTTTCAACTGCCACTGCCTCTTTATCAAGCCTGCCCAGTATTTCTACTAAAAATAAACAAACAATAAATACAAGAGTCATTAAAACAAAGGGCAGTTCTTCTGATATAGAAGATAGAACTCCTCCTATATATCCAAAAGGTGCTGTTATGCCATAGAGAATAACGTAAAGAATAGACATAGTCTTAGCTCTTTCATTGTTATCAATAGAATTTGCTAACAAAGATTCAATAAAGGGAAAGGATACTGCTGTACCATAAGCAGTTAGAATTGTTGATAAAATAATCATAAAGAAACTCTGTTTAGGTGAAATAACCAGTAGAAAATTACTAAGCACCATAGCAGCAAAAGCACTCAACAAGGGCTTCTTAAAATTAAGTTTTCCTAGGGTAGGCATTATAAAAAGATATATTAACAGCATTATTGCCGACTGTACAACAGGAAAGAAAGATAAGCTTTGTTGACTAAACTCTAATTTTTGAGTCAAAACAATTGCAAAAAAATTCATTCTTATAATATTGTTGATATTGGTAAATACAGATAATAAGAAAACTACTATGGTAAATGGTGTGAATATCAATTTCTTTGCAGCATTTTTATAATCCTTTATACTGCTTAAAAAACTTTGATTTTTAGTGTCTTTCATTCTCTGAATTCCTTGGCTAGTTTCTTTAACCAAATGATTCCTTAACAAAAACATAGTGGTCATAGAAATAAAGGCAAAAAAATAGAGTCCCCTTACTGCAGGTACTAAGCCATATCTTTTGACCATCAAGCCACCTATGGGGGCCACAAAGCCTGCTAATATACCAGCAATCTGTATCCAGGTAAAAACATGAACCCTATCTTCAGGTGGTGTATCTTCAACCAAAAGACAGGTCCATGAAGTATGAACAATCCTCACTAAACTATTAATAACAGCTGCAACAAGGAAATAGTAAAAGTTTTGAGCAACAGCCCATATAAGTGTAGGGATACTCCAGCTAATTAAATCAAAAATCAAGCTGGTGCGCTTTCTACCCAGTTTATCTGTTACATACCCACCAGATAATGAAAAAAACATTTGTAATACTAATGATATAGATGCAATAAGTCCGATTTGTTTATCCGTACATCCTAGAGCTAACATATATACAGAAGTATAAGTAGCAAACAGATTATGAGGCACAACCCATAAAGGTTCAAGAACGACACATGCTCTCGCATTACCTTTGAGACCCAATAAGGTATTTTGGGTCTCTCGCAACTTACCCATTAGCCTTCTCAAATCCAATCAGCCCCTAAATATTATGTATAATAATTATAAAAATTTTATAACTGTATTATAACATAGAAGGTTTATCTTTACGATTATTAATATTATTTGTTGGAAAATATAAACCATAGTCCAATTTGGCTTTGAAATTATAGGTACAATAAAAATTAACTGCAGATAAATTTTTTTGAGTAAAGATTAACAAAGGGTCAATTGTTTATAATTTCTAGCTCTAATATAATTAAAATATCAAGGGATTATTAAGAAGGAGAAAATATTGCGAGGCGATTGATTATGAAGATTAATGAGATAATCAAGATGTATACGTGGTTGCCAAGCTACGCCCTATTTTAGCTCCCCAGTGTTCTCTGTATTTTCTGCCAATTATAATGGCTGGAATTGTGAAAATACATGAGACTAGATATGGGGTATTAGAGTTCATTAAAACGAGATTGCCAAGCCCCATAAAAGGATGGCAATCATGTTTAAGTTCTAGAAGAATTCTAATATATTATCTAGGAAATAATGACTTTCTCAGTATTACCGTAGTTTCCATGTTAACATTCTCCACCTTCTCACCCTTCATTTTCTTTAAAAGAAGTTCCATAACTTTTTTGCCTAATTCATAATGGGGCACATGAACAGTNGTTAAGGAAGGTATGAGATAGCGGCTTAGGTTTAGGTTATCAAAGCCTACTACAGAAATATCATGAGGTATTCTAAGCATTAGATCATTAATAGCAGAATATACTGCGGGTGCCAAATAATCATTGCCAGTAAAGATTGCAGTAGGCCTTTCATAACGGGTTAGCATATCTATAACACTTGCATATGCATAATCTGGAGTATCACCCTCTATATATACAATATCTGGATCAAAATCTATACCATGATCCGATAGTACCTTACGGTAAGCTCGTAATCTATAGTCTGGCTCATCTGGAGATTTTAATCTCCTTGCAGTCAAGAAGCCTATTCTTCTATGACCAATATTTACAACATGTTCCAATAACTTGACTGCTCCTGCATATAGATCTAGGTTAACTAATATAATTTCAGGATGAAATCCCTTATATCCTTCGTTTCCAATAAATACTGTAGGTATTTTATACCTTGTAAGACGATTAACATCTTGTACTGCTAACTTATCAGTAGACATAACAATACCATCAAACTGCCGCTTGATTAATTCATCAATATACTCCTTATCTTCTCTAGCATTTAATATGGAAATAATATATCCCTTTTTAAAGGCTTCTTCCTCCATGCCTAAAGCTAATTCTGCGAAATAAGGATTGGAAATACCATTGGTAACCAGGGCTATCTGGCGGGTTTCTCTAGTTTTTAGGCTCCTTGCCACTAAATTAGGTTTATACCCTAATTCATCTATAGCTTTCCAAACCAGTTCCCTAACTTCCTTACTCACTCCTGGTTTATTATTAATAACATTTGAAACTGTTGCTACTGAAACATGAGCTCTCTTGGCCACATCTTCTCTAGTAACCATAGTGCCTCCCATAAATTAAAACATTTTGAACTTATTATATACCACATTTTTTAACCTTTCAATGAATGCAGCCAAGCTTATATGTATAAGGCATAAAAAAAACCCGTCTATAAATAACGGGATAACTAAAAATATTTAAAACATGNTTTTTTGATTTTAAAACTATTAATCATTAGTGCTGATAATAGAGTTATAATAAGCATATTTTCAATATTTATAATGCTTTGATCAACAAGCTTTAATCTATAACTTATATCAATCAATTGCTTAGCTGCTACAATCATACCTGCTATGGTTATGGGCAGNCCTACTATATACCTATCCTCTTTTGTAGCATTNTATCTTGCAAGCCTATAAGCGCCACAGCCAATAAAAACTAGGGATANTAAAGTTTCCCTTATTCCCAATAANCCTTTATTTATATTCCACCATAATAAAATTGGGGCTATTCCAAAAGAGACTAAATCACATAGGGAATCCAGTTCTTTCCCAAATTTGCTAGTAGCCTTCATCTTTCTTGCTACATAGCCATCTAGCTTGTCCGTAATCCCAGCAATAAGAATCAATANTGAGGCAATCTTTATATTATTAGGATGGCTGGCTGCACTAATAAAAATAGNAATAGCNCCTAGCGACATATTAGCGTAGGTAATGGCATTAGGTAGTATATGGAGTTTTGACAGTTCATCACGTCCTGACCTCAACATTTCTATCACCTTTCCTGCTTCTAACAAATGCAAAAATATTATCTAGCATCAAAATAATGCCACTTATAGCAAACTCAAACCAAAAGGTTACAAACCTAAAAATAAAGGCTACAGATAGCCCCATTTCCATGGATATACCTTTTACAGATAATAAAACTAACATGAAACTTTCAAAACTACCTATACTACCTGGAAGGATAGGAACCATTCCCATTATATAAGTAAGAAATGTTATGGCTGCTATAGAGATAAAATCCATCTCTATAGCCAATCCTTTCATCACCAAAAACAACTTAAAAGCATAAAAGACCCAAATGAAAAGGGCTAACATCATCTGAAGGAAGAATTTTCTCTTATCTCTAAGCAAATCCTTTATTATACTGCTGTAGTCCCTCAAAGTTTTGTCTATTCTATCCATTAATTTAGTTTTGCTTAAAAGCTTGCTTAAAAGTTTAATAACCACATCTGGTCTTAAGGAGAACAGGATTATAGCTCCTAAAAAAATAGAAAATACAGCAATAACTGCAGCTAAAACATATAGATAATGTCTATATTTTATGCTCATAGTAAAGCTAAACCAAATCAAGCTAAATAGGGTTAAAAACAGAAAGCCAAGAAGGCTTAAAGTTTTCTGTAGTCCTACTATAATAGTAGCTTTTCCAACGTCAATTTGCAGCCTTTTCCTAAGCTCATAGACTCTTGCTAATTCTCCACCGGCTTTTACCCCAGGTGTTATAGCATCTACTACACTTCCCTTAGCATTCATCATAAGAATGTCTAAAAAAGATACTTCTTTTTTTACCCGAAAAGCCATAGACTTCCATTGTAGGGCAAGGAGAAAAATTGTAATACATTGTGCTAGGAGCAGTAATAATATAAATTTTAGAGGTAGGGATCTAATATGAACATAAACCTCTTTCCAATCAGTATTTATTATAATTAACACTATAGCTAAAATTCCTAGGACATATAATATAGCCTTTACTAGGTTCCTTTTCATACTAGACCCCCTAAACTTTTTCCATAAGTAAAATTTCCTCCATGGATTTTGCTCTAGAACCTATGGAATAAGTGTTAATATCTTTTGCATTATTTTTTATAAAATCATCTGTTATATTAGAATAAAATGGTTTTAGTGCCTTTCTTGGCATTCTCACTATTATTCTATGACCTTCCTTTGCTTTATCCCAAATACTCCTCAGTACTTCATCTTTAGGACTAACCTGCTGGGCTATGTGAATCACATCATAAAGCTCTATATCTATATCCTGGCCTTTTCCATTAATAACAGTAATCTTGTCATGTAACCCCAGCCTCGCAATTACTTCCTTAGCACATTCTATAGCATTTTTATCCATGTCCAGCACATAAACATGGGCATGTTTGCCTTGAAATCTCTATGGCTGTACTGGGAATAGAGCCGCCTCCAATGCACAATACCTTGTCATGGCTTCTTATATTGGCCAGTCTAATTTCATTTTTTACTATGTTCCTGTAATATAAGCTATAGAGATTTACTAAAAAGTCATATTTCGAAAATATTCTCTCCATCCATTTAGTACAAGTCATTATCATCTGTATTCCCTACCCCATAACCCCAATTGTTAAGCTGCCTATTTGATTAAATAGTCCTCCAAAGAAAAAGGCTGATACAATAGTGATTACTGCTATAAACAAGGCTGTTTTTAGAGAGAATTCCTTTGTAAGCACTCCAAATACCGACAGGCAGGGTAAATAGAACAATGCTACAATAGCTCCAACTGTCAATTGCAAAGTATTCAAATTCATTTCTAGTAAGGGCAATACAGCCAATTCCCTTCTAATTATTCCTAGTAGTAATGAAAGGCTAGCTTCTCTAGGTAAGCCCAACCATCCCTCTACAAAGGGTCCTAGAATCTTGCTAAATTCATTTAATATGCCAGTCTCAGCAATAACAGCAGCAATAATAATACCAATGAACATGGCGCCTTCAGCATCCACCATGAAGTGCTTCATTCTAAGCTTCAATTTTTTCTTATAGGCGTCTTTATCTGGCAGTAGCAAATTGGGCACTTCTAAAAGCAAAGGCTGGCTTCTTCCAGGTATCACCTTATTCAAGACAACTCCTACTGCTAACATTGCTAATATGGATAAAAGATAAACAAATATTAAAGCGAATATTGACTTGTCTCCTAATAGGGCAAAAAAAGCACCGCTTTGAGAAGCGCAAGGAATAGCAAAAGACACTAAGGAGGCCACCATAATCCTCTCCTTTTGAGTACTTGCAGCCCTAGTACCTAATATGGCAGGTACAGCACAGCCATAACCTAGCATCATAGGAATAATATTTCCTCCCTGAATGCCTATACGTCTTAAAATACCATCTGCTAAAACTCCTATTCTTGGCAGATAGCCGCTGTCTTCCAAGAATGAAAACACAACATAGAATAAAAATACATATGGCAATATAAGGGCAAATGGCCATTCGATACCAATTACTAAGATTCCGAACTCTCCTACTAAAACATTTCTCAATATTCCTGCTGGTACAATTAAAGATATTATTTTAGTAAGAAAAGGCACAATTACCTGCTTAACCAGCGGCAAAAGAACTACAGCCCTTAAGGCCTTTCCCACTCCTACTACCACTCCTAAGGATGCAATGAGTACTAAAAAGGCAATTGGTATTCCAGGCCAGGGTTGTACGGTCCAGTCTTCTAGTTTTTCAATAAAAGTGAGTTCCCTTTTTTCAACCTGGCTTTGAACTTTGCTGACTATCTCCTGTATCCTTTCCCATCTTTCCTGCTCATCTAGTTGGGGTTCCGAATCCTTTTTCTCTGTTGAAAGCTTAACGACTGTCTCCATCAGTTCCCGGAGACCTTTGTTCTTTATTGCTATAGTTGGAATTACAGGGGCTCCTAGTTCTTCGGATAGTTTTTCTACATCTATCTTAACTCCATGCCTCTCTGCAACGTCCATTAAATTTAGACAATATACTACTGGTATAGGATAATCCTTTAATTCAAAAGCTAAGCCCAGATTTCGCTCTAAATGGGTGGCATCTAATACACAAATAACTACATCTGCACCCTCTTCTAGTAGAGCTACAGCTACCTTCTCTGCCTCATTGGTTGCCTCCAAGGAATATGTACCAGGCACATCTATCATTACACCCTGTTTACTTCCAAAATTTATATCACCTACGGTATAATCCACAGTAGTGCCAGCATAGTTTGAACTATCTACGTGAACACCTGTCAATTTTGAGAAAACTACACTTTTCCCTACATTTGGATTACCCATAAGAAGAATTCTCATTTTTTCGTTACTGGGCATCTCCTGAACAGCAGCTCCATGACAACTCAATTGTTTGCGACCTCCTCAACTAAAATTTCATTTGCAATGTCATAATCTATGGCTATACTCCTATTACCAACTTTAACTACTATAGGTCCTTTAAAGGGTTGTTTGCTCTGAATGGTAAACTGCGTTCCCTTTCGAAAACCCAGAACTTTTAATAAGTGTGAATCAGGTAATTTCTCAATTCTATAGGTAGATAACTTTTCTCCATGTGCTAGTGGCATAATGCTCTCCTCCCTATATGCGCTAATTAATATTGATAATCATTATCATCTACAGTATAACATATTTTTTTTTATTTCTCTATATCTTTGTGAAAAATTTATTTAATTTTTATAATTCATTTTTCTATGGTGTAAATACATAAAATACACAAACTTGACATCCTTTTTATAAATAGCTTAAGATATTTAGGTATTAACCTATAGGAGGGATAATTGTGTTTGAATACATACCCCAGGGAGTGTGTGCAACAAAAATTAACTTTGAAATTAAGAATGGTATTATTCATAAAGTAATATTTACTAATGGTTGTAATGGAAATCTTCAAGGACTAAGCCGCCTACTAGAAGGTATGACTCCAGAGGAGGCTATTAAAAGGCTTAGAGGTATTTCTTGCAGAAATAAAGGCACTTCCTGCCCTGACCAATTCGCAAGAGCTTTAGAAAAAACAATGAAAAACAATAAAGGCTAATTTATAACAAAATATTTAGTATAATTTAGGGAAGCTCCCTTTTTAATCCTATAATGATAGGATATAGGTAGCTTCCCTTATTAATGCCTAGAGCTATTAATTAAACTGCATTTAAATACTTATATTGGGCCTTATAAAGGTTATAGTAAGCACCTTTTTTCTCCAGTAATTCATCATGAGTACCTGACTCAATTATGGTTCCTTGATCCACTACCATAATGCGATCTGCATTTCTAATAGTAGACAACCTATGGGCGATAACAAAGGAAGTTCTGCCTTTTAGCAGTCGTTCCAGACCCTTTTGTACTAAAATCTCGGTTTGAGTATCTATGCTGGATGTAGCTTCATCTAGAATCAATATTCTTGGATCAGCCAGCAAGGCTCTGGCAAAGGAGATTAGCTGCTTTTGTCCTTGGGATAATTTAGAGCCCCGCTCATTTACCTCGGTATAATAACCTTTTTCCATTTGCGAGATAAACTCATGGGCATGAACAGCCCGTGCCGCATTCATTACTTCCTCATCAGTAGCATCCAGCTTCCCATACCTTATATTATCCATAATTGTTCCTGAGAATATAAAGCTGTCTTGCAGCATTACTCCCATCTGCTTTCTAAGAGAATCCAATGTAACCTTCTTTATATCATGCCCATCGATTAACACTCTTCCATTTACGGGATCATAGAAACGACTGATAAGATTTACAATAGTACTCTTACCAGCACCGGTGGGCCCTACTAAAGCAATGGTCTCTCCTGGTTTAACAGTAAAATCCACATGCTCTAATACTGGTTTTTCAGGATCATAGTAGAATTCTAAATTATCAAATCTTACCTCGCCTTTTATTTCAGGTAGTTCATAGGCATCAGGCTCATCTTTAATATCCGGTTTGGTATCCAGTAGCTCAAAAATTCTTTCTGTGGATGCCATGGCTACTAACAGGGAGTTATAAAAATTAGCTAAATTGTTAATGGGCTGCCATATTCTCCACACATACCCGGTAAAAGCAACCAATACACCTACCGTCACTGTACCAGTATCTAAAAACTTCAAACCAAATATATAAACTAATGCTGTTCCTATAGCAGCTATCAATTCAATTCCAGGCCAAAATAAATTGTTTAATTTAATAGCACGCATCCATGTATTAAATATATCCCCACTTAGCTCATTATATAAATTCCCGGTCTCCTTTTGTCTAACAAAGGCCTGGGTCACCCTCATACCTGCTAGGTTTTCATGAAGATAGGCATTCATGTTGGAGCTCTTCTTTCTTACTTCCTGCCACCTTTGGCGAATACGTCTCTTTAAAAGCCCTACTAATAAAAGTAATAGAGGAACTGTACTAAGTGTAACTAAAGTTAACTTCGCATCTATATAAGCCATTATGACTATAGCTATAATCAATGTAAATACATCCGTTAGAACATTAATTATACCGTTAGTTAACAGATCTCCCAGCGAGTTTACGTCATTTATTATACGCACTAAGATTTTTCCTGCAGGCCTACTATCATAAAAGGTAAAAGACAAGGTCTGAATATGTTCAAATAAGTCTTGCCGTATCCTGTACAGGATTTTTTGCCCTACTGAAGACATTATATAAACTCTCTGCTTCATACATACCATATTTATTAAATTAGTTGCAAGAAATAGTAGGGTAATTATAGTCAAGCCCCTGTAATCTGCTACCTCTATATAGTCGTCAATGGCTACCTGTAGAAAGTAGGGTCCTAACAAGCCACATACAGCAGCTACCATCATCAATATAAGGGTAATGATAACCTGCTTGCGATAGGGCTTCATATATCTTATTAATCTCTTAAACTGCTCCTTATCAAACGGCTTTTCCAGTTCTTCGTCTTCTATAATCCTATTTTTTAACACCTTACATCACCTGCCTATCCTCTGTAAATTCTTCAAAATCCTTATACTGCTGAGAATATATTTCAAAATATTTGCCTCTCTGTTTCACCAATTGTTCATGGGTACCTCTTTCAACTATTTGTCCATCATCTAAAACAATGATCTCATCTGCATCTTTTACGGAAGATATTCTGTGGGCTATAATAAATGTAGTTCTTCCTTCCATAACATTTTTAAGTGCCTGTTGGATAGCATACTCAGTTTCCATGTCTACCGCAGAAGTGCAGTCATCCATAATGAGTATTTTAGGATTTTTTATTATGGCTCTAGCGATAGCAATTCTCTGCTTTTGNCCACCNGATAGACCCATACCACGCTCACCAACAATAGTGTCATANCCTTGAGGCATTTCCATTATAAAGTCATGGGCAGCTGCAATTTTTGCAGCCTTTATTACCTCTTCCCTAGTAGCATCTGGATTTCCATACATAATATTTTCCTCAATAGTAGCAGAGAATAGGAAAACGTCCTGCATAACTATTCCTATGTTTTCCCTTAGAGTATTAACCTTCCAATCCCTTACATCCACTCCATCTACTAAAACCCTACCTTCAGATACGTCATAAAAACGATTTAGCGCGTTGATAATGGAGGTTTTACCAGCTCCCGTAGCTCCCATAATTGCAATGGTCTTTCCTGCAGGAGCATCTATATTTATATTATTTAAGGCTTGATGATCTCCGTAATGTAAGGATACCTGCTCAAACTTTACATGTCCCTGTACCTCTTTAGGATCGTATGGATTTTCTTTATCTACCACAATGGATCCAGTATCCAAGACATTGAACACTCTTTCACCAGATGATACTGCCTGTTCCATAACGTTGATAACCCATCCCAACATTCTCATGGGACTAATGAGCATCCATAAGTAGTTATTAAAAGCAACTAGGGTACCTAATGAAATTTCTCCCCTGGCTACCATTCGACCTCCAAACCACAGTACAGAAACTGCACATAACCCTGAAATAAAGTCCATTAGAGGAAAATATTTAGCCCATATCCTGGAAGAATTTACGTTTTTCTCTAGATTTAGCCTATTTTCTTTTTCGAACTTTTGAATTTCAAAATCTTCTCTTGCAAATGCTTTTACTACCCTAACTCCAGCAATATTTTCTTGAGTAGTAGTATTTAAAACAGCTTGCTGCTCCCTAATNGCACTAAATGCNGGACGAATACGAGTATCAAACCTCATAGCAAGCCATGCTACAAAGGGTAAAACCGCCAAGCTCACCAATGCTAGCTTGATATTCATAGAAAAAAGTATAATGGTTGTACCAACAAAATAGATAAAATTTTCTATAAATATAGTAATTCCACCGGCAATAAAAGCTCTTATACCTTCAAGGTCACCTGTCATCCTTGACATCAGTTCACCTATACGGTTGTTATCGAAGTAGGTAAAGGACTGACCTTGCAGGTGAGTAAACATTTCATTTCTGAGATCATACATACAATTTTGAGATACTTCTTCAAAAAAGTATCCTCTAAAATATAATGCTAGCCCCTTTATAGCTGCTATCACAATGGTAGCAATTATAAGAATAGGTAATAGCTTACGATTTCCCCCGCGAATAACATCATCAATTATACTTTTGGAAATAAGCGGAGAAATCATATTAAGCAAAATGAACAAAATTAAAAGGGTGACGGCTGCAATTGCCTTTCCCCTATACCTGTCAATGTAACCCAGTATTCGCCTAATAATAAACAAAAAATAAAACCCCCTCTAAACCATATTTGTTTGATTCCACTCCATATTATTTTACTTTTACTTATTGGTCAATCAACAAATCTGGTGAATATTAATTAAATTCTACCTTAAATTCCATCAAAGCCAAACGGTTTCATTACATCTTCGAAGTTTAGCAAATTAGAAGTAATACCTGCTGTTTCTGATTTACTATTTGTTATACTAATTAACAAATATATTATTTGCTATTCATAAAAACTATTGATAAGTCAACATTTTTGCAGATTTTATTTATAATTAGCACATTTTACAGCATTTATTATAGCCCTTGCAGTTGCCTCCACCGCTGCACAGCCTATAGCTACCATATCTCCTTCCACTTCACCAGTAGACAAAGCAAACATTGTATCTCCATCTACCATAGTATGTACCGGACGAATAGCTAAAGCTAATCCATCATGGGATACGGAAGCCAACTTATTAGCCTGTTCCTTGGTTAATTTAGCATTGGTTGCAACTACGCCTATGGTAGTATTGCCGGAAAAGCTGNTANCATGTTGGTTAGCAGACATAAGGTATTTGCAGGTATCTATAAAATCTCCTGTTTCCCGATTTCTAGCACCAGCTATAATATTTCCATTATTAAAATCTACCACATCACCAAAAGCATTCACCGCAACAATGGCTCCTACAACTATACCTCCAGGTAATCTAATGCTGGCTGTTCCAACTCCGCTTTTCATAGCTGACTCCATTCCTAATACTTTGCCAACTGTAGCCCCGGTTCCTACACCTACACTTCCCTGCTCCATCATTTGGGTAGTTGCATTTACACAAGCTTCATATCCCATTGCTGCATCTGGTCGTACCTTTGAATCCTTGTATGCCAGATCAAATAATACTGCTCCCCCTACTATGGG
>JGI24714J26587_10001793_pt1 | contig 14834 bp, 8 predicted proteins | sample BioPla4DNA2_FD_26587 | JGI IMG/M metagenome (IMG submission 26587)
TACCAGTTACTTACAATCCATGTAAACCTTTTTATTTCCCCCAGTTTACCTTCCTCTACCATACTCTTTAGACGGGCAAATAGGGGATTTGTTCTTTGATTATACATAATAGCATATATTTTTCCTGATTCTTTAGCCGCTTTGTTCATCTGTCTTACATGAAAAGTATCAATTCCTGCAGGTTTTTCTGTTAATACATGAAGATTGGCCCTAAATCCATCCATGGCTATAAAAGGATGAAGACTATGGGGAGTTGCTATTAAAATGGCATCTACCAGTCCACTTTTTAATAATAAACGATAATCAGAATATAATGGTATCTGCATACCGAAGGTGTTTTTAGCCCATTTAAACCTATTTGGGTCTATATCACATAGGGCTGTCAGCTCTAGCCCTTTAATTTTTCCATTAAATATATTAAGGGCATGGGCACTTCCTATATTTCCTATGCCTATAATTCCAATTCTAACTTTGTTCATGTCGCGACTCCTTATTGCAGCCAAGTATGATTTCCGGCAGCTTTAACAGCTGCCGGAATCTACTCAAATACTTGAGTATTTATATTAAATGACTAAGCCCTAAAATAGATTAATAATTTCCCACTGTTATATCATCAGGGGGTAGGTTTTCAATGGCAGTAGCTTTTTCATAAAAACGTACTGCATTCTTTAAAAGACCGTCAAAAGTATAAAAATCATCATCTTTAGATAAGGGAAGTTTAACAATTTCCTTTTTGCAACCTGCTTTGTAAATAGCAGAAATAAGCTCTATGGTTCTACGGCCATCCTCTCCGCTTATAAGTGGTTTTTTATTATTTTCAATTGCATTTAAAACATCTTCAATCTGTCCTGTATGTCCTTCGTATTTAAGATCAGGAAGGGATTTATAAAACTCCTCAATTTTATTAACTAGTTCCTTGTTACCACCTTCTTGAGGGAATCCGTTAGGTCTAGAAATTTCAGCTTTCACATCCCAAGGTGCTGATATTTTAGCATCTGCACACTGCAGTTCAATACCTTGTTCTTCCCCATGATGTACAACAGAGCTTGTAACTTGAGCCAAGCTACCGTCCTGATAACGAAGCACTGCAATAGATAAATCCTCTACCTCAGAATTATCATGCATTACATTGGCAAGCATGGCTGTAACTTCCTCAGGCAAGGAGCCTTCAATCCAGTTAACCATATCAATATGATGAACAGCATGATTAAGGGTTGGTCCACCGCCTTCTTTTTCCCATAAGCCCCTCCACCATAAGTCATAATAACTATGACCACGCCACCAATAGGATTTGACATTGGCATAGCAAATCTTTCCTGCAATACCACTTTCAGCTGTTTTCTTTAATTTATATATGGAATTTCGAAAACGGTTCTGTGCTACACATGACATTACCACATTATTTCTTTTTTCAGCCTCCAACATGGCGTCACATTCTGCCAAGCAGGTAGCCATAGGTTTTTCTACTACTACATGCTTTCCGGCATTCATGGAATTAATTGCAATCTCTGCATGAACATAAGGGGGTGTACATATATGAACAATATCTATCTTAATGCCTGAGGCCAACATTTTCTCATGATCATCAAAGATTTCGCAATCTAAATTATATTTTTTATTTAATGCCTCTGCCTTCTCGGGATATATATCACAAAGTGCAACTATCTTACAGCGATCTGAAAATTCTAATAAACCTTCTACATGGATAGGGGCAATATTACCGGTTCCTACTATAGCAACATTTAACATAATATATTTCCTTTCTATGCTCCATTTATATATATGAGTTTTTTAGGTAAGCAATGTTTATTTCTAATTTACACAATCTTATTAGCCTGCATCTGGGCTTTTACACTTAACTCAGCAGCCTTAAATGCATGCTCCTGTGTCATGGCATTTTCAGTACGATTTATGCAGTCAAGTATCAGTTGACCAAAGAATGGATAGCCAACCTTGCCTGTCACTTCAAAATGCTTCTCTCCTTGCCCGTTTACAAGGAATACATGGTTAGAAGAACCATCGTTCATGCCAACATTGACATACTTACGAAGTTCAATATAGCCTTCAGTTCCCAGTATGAATGTACGGCCGTCACCCCAGGTACTAAGACCATCCGGTGTAAACCAATCTACCCTAAAGTATTGAGTAGCACCATTGTCTCCGACTAACATAGCATCGCCAAAATCATCAAGTTCAGGATATTGTGGATGATTATAATTGGCAATCTGGCTTTTAACAACTGTTGCATCCTTAGCCCCTGTATAATATAGGAACTGTTCAATCTGATGACTGCCTATATCACATAGGATGCCTCCGTAATATTCCTTAATAAAGAACCAATCAGGACGGGCCGGGGCATTTAATCTGTGGGGTCCCATTCCAAGGACTTGTATAACTTTGCCGATGGCACCTTCCTCTATTAGCTGCCCAGCAAAAACGGCTGCTTCCACATGGATACGTTCACTATAATAAACCATGTATTTTTTACCGGTCTTTTTGACCATGTCCTTGGCCGCCTCTAACTGTGCCAGAGTAGTCAAAGGTGCCTTATCTGTAAAATAATCCTTTCCTGCAGCCATAACTTTTAGACCTAATTCACATCTTTTACTTGTTATTGCCGCTGAGCAAACAAGCTTAACTTCAGGATCAGTTAAAATTTCTTCCATGCTTGATGCAACCATGGTTCCCGGAAAAGCTTCGACAAACTTTTTTACCTTTTCTTCATCGGGATCATATACCCACTTCAGCTTTGCACCTGCCTCAGTAAGCCCATTACACATTCCATAAATATGACCATGGTCTAGGGCAATTGCAGCAATGCAAAATTCTCCTTCTTTTACTACCGGCTTTGGTTTTCCTTTTGGTGCATAATTCATTCCATCGGCTTTATTCATACCCTAACACTCCTTGCTTATAAAAATCAGTAAGTCTTAATATACATATTGCTTATTTTTACATATTAGTATAAAATCAATTTATGACTATTGCTAGGCATATAACTACCTGTTTTATGCGTAATACAACTTTTTAAGGAGGATAAAATGGATCGAGAAAAATTCTACCATCCCCTTAGTAAAGACTTAATATGTGAACATAAAAATGGGGGACATTTTACAAGTCCATATCACCACCACGATGGATTTGAAATATATCTTTTTCTAAAAGGGGAGGCTAATTATTATATAGAGCAAAATTGCTATCAAATGAAGCGTGGCTGCCTCTTTAATATACGCCCCAGCGAATTGCACAGAGTGGAGTGTTTTAACCATAACATATACGAAAGAGTTTCTATTTCAATTAGATCTCCTTTGTTTAATACATTCTCAACAAAACAGACCGATCTTGCCAAATGCTTTATGGACAGGCCATTTGGCGAAAACAATCTTACTTACCTTAAGGAGCATCAGATAAATGAATTTCTATTTTTGGTTCATAAAGTGGAAAATCTTTTAGATTCAGAGGAATACGGACATGATATTTTAGCCAAATCCTACCTTAGCCAAATTCTTGTTTTTGTTAACAATATATTTCTTGAAAAGACTCAGGCAAAACATACTAATATTATGCCTCCGATTGTAAGCAAAACAATGCAGTTTATAGATGAACATTTAACAGAACCTATAACCATGGCTGATATTGCCGACCACATCCACCATAATCCCACCTACATCAGCCGTTGCTTTAAGAAAGTAACCGGTATACCCTTGCAGCAGTATATTATATATAAACGTATTATACTGGCTAAAAAATATTTGACCGAGGGCTATTCATTAAATGAAACCTGTAGGTTGTCAGGCTTTAATGATTATTCAAACTTTGCCAGAACTTTTAAAAAGCAAATAGGCTGCTCACCAAAAAAATATCAAGAACAGCCCTTTTGATAAATAGATGATAATTGTTTATAGCTCCATGAATAGACATTTGGATTTATTTCTCTATGTAGTGATGTGCCTGTGCCATATAAAGTTCATAATATTGTCTGTCCGTATGAACTATCAGCTCCTCATGAGAGCCTTCCTGAACAATGCTTCCATTTTCAAACATTGCCATTGTTATCATAGGTGTAACTTACAGTACCTTCGGTATCTGTATAGCTTATTATTCTTCCTGCCTTGTCATATTCATAGAAGGTCTTCTGCCCTCTTGCATTTGTCAGCTCCTTCAGAAGATCCATCTCATTAGTTGTCACGCCTCCCCATGGATTTATTTCTTTTATTAGTCTGGATAGCTTATCGTACTCATATTTTGTTACATTTCCATCGGGATCTGTTTTTGTAAGTACATTGCCGGCAGCATCATAAGTATACAGTGTAGTACCAACAATAGAATTTACCTGTTTGATTACATTTCCAACAGCATCATATTCGAATGTCGTTATTTTATAAGTTACTTAAAATACAAAATGGAACTGTTACCTCATATATAAGATAACAATTCCACTATAAATAGACTTATATTAAAATCATTTAATCATTTTCATAACACTCAATCAGTTCATCCAATGACCCAAATCTATACCCCATTTCCTTCCACTTTGTAAGTAACTCATCTAAAATCTCAGCATTGGTCTTAGAGGTACTATGAAGAAGGACTACTGCACCGGGATGAATTCTTCCTAGTAACTTATCAAATGCCTGCTCCTTGGTAGGCTGTTTATCATTTAACCAATCAACATAGGCAAGACTCCAAAAGAAAGTCTTATATCCTAACTCCTTTGCCATCTCCATATTTTTCTTACTAAACTTCCCCTGGGGAGGCCTGTAATATTTGGGCATCTTCTGACCGGTTGCTTCTTCAAATGCTGCTTCTAAATCTTCTAATTCTTTACGAAAAGCATCCATAGATGAGATACTGGCCATATTGGGATGTGAATATGTATGATTTGCCACACAATGTCCTTCATCCACCATACGTTTGACCAAATCCTTGTTTGATGTTATATAGTTACCTACAAGGAAAAAGGTTGCAGGAACATTATGCTTTTTTAAGGCATCAAGTATTGGAGGAGTATTTCCATTTTCATATCCCGCATCAAAGGTTAGATAAATTATCTTTTCCTTACTATCCCCTATGTAATATGCATCATATTTTTTTAACTCATCCTGTGTGGCATTAGCAGTCGGCTGCTGCCCTTTTTCATAAAAACCCAAACCCCAGTTTTCTTCTTTTGCTTCTTTCAATTCGTCTCTTTCAATAGCGTTTACCAAGATTGCAAGTCCCCCACCTAAAAAATACATTAGAATAAAAAAAATACCGGTTGCTACGATTTTCTTATAATTAATCAACCTATATCAAACTCCAACAAGTATTTATACTAATATATTTGATAAATCATCTATTCATTCCTGCCTATACTTGTCTTTTCTCAAAGCAAAATTTTTAGTTTTTATTCTTCTCTTTTTTCTGATACATGCAATTTCTTCTATATTCGCTTGGAGAAACACCACAGATACTCTTGAATATTTTCATGAAATGTTTATCATTAACATAACCTACCATCTGACTGATATCAATTATTTTTTCATCTGTTTCTTCCAAAAGCCTCTTTGCCTCTTCAATTCTAATTTTCTTCAAATAATTTACGAAATTCATTCCGGTATATTGCTTAAAATTTAAGGAGAACAAAGAATAATTCATTGAAATACTATTACTTACTACCGCCATATTTAGGTCTTTATTAAAGTTTTCACGGATATATATAATAGCTTGATTTATTTTTTCTTTATTCTTAAAATCATCAAATTCTTCCATAATAAGCTGTTGCATCTTACGAATCCAACTTTCAAACCGTTCAAAGTAAATATCTGCATTGGTATAATCTAATGGTTCCTGAAGTTCTTGGAAGGATTGTAGATCAATCTCAATCATACGCTCATAGGTGTTTATAAGCTCTTTAAGGATTCTTCTTGTTACTTCCATTAAGGTCTGTGCTGATATCTTGTTCATCTTAGCCTTAAAGCGTATGTTGTTAAATTTCTTAATCCCATCCTCTACTTTTTGTGTACCAAACAATTGAATGAACTGTTCCGGAAAATTCTCCGGTATCGTCTCATATTCAAAATTGGTATCCTCATAATGATAAAAGGGAAGGCATTTTACAAAGGCTTCTCTTCTGGCTATGACTGCCTCACCATAGGCTTCCTTCAATTCTGCTATACCAGTATGAACCTTACTAATACCCACGCTTAGGTTCTTAAGTCCATCATCCATACATTTTTTTAGCCGTTCATTATCCATTATAAGCAAGGATTGTCCTTCAACATCCCGAAGTAGAATTAGGGAATCATCTTCTGTAATATTAAATTCTCTATTATTTAGGCAACATATTAAATATGTATCCGGAAACATATTGGCAAATTGCTGCTCTATGGCATTGATTTCCTCTTTTGTAATACTTTTATTTAACAAAAGATATTTTAATTGCTGACTTCCAATCTTTTTAGATATCTCCGTTTCTTCTTTCTTACTGTCTATTTCCTCCTGAATATTGCTCATAATCTTATAGAATTTTTCTCGCTCAATGGGCTTAAGTAAATAATCCATTACACCATGACGAAGTGCTTCCACAGCATAATTAAAATCATCATATCCGCTTACCACCACTACCATTGGCTTTGAAGGCATATCTCTTATCTGCTTTACCAAGCTTATTCCATCCATTTTAGGCATACGAATATCAGTTATCATTAGGTCAAACTTTGTAGTTTGTAGTAGTTCTAGAGCCTCTTTGCCATTTCTACATTCAATAATTTCTTTAATTTCAACCGGGGCTCTTTTTAGCATTGCCACTATACCCTTACGTATCATTTTCTCGTCTTCAACGATTAACACCTTATTCATTGTCCTTGACCTCCCTATTAGTAATTGGTAACCTAACAACTACTTTGGTATAGCAATGTTCTTTTGAATACAAGCTGATACCATACCGCGGTCCAAAGGAAATACGAATTCTGTCTTGCACATTTTTTAATCCTATGCCATTGCCGCTTCCTCCGCCGGATTCAATTTCTCCGGCAATCTTCTTCTGTAATTGCTCAATAGTTGCTTGATTCATTCCTTTTCCTGAGTCAGTAATTTCTATAAGTATATCCTCACCCTCAACATATCCTTTAATATAAATACTAGAATCTTCTGCCAACTCCTCAATTCCATGATAAATTGCATTCTCCACTATGGGCTGCAAGGTCATCTTGGGAATTTCCTGTTTGTAGATAAATTGAGGTATATTAATTGCTAAGATAATTTCAAAGTCAAATCTAAGATTGATTAAATCAAGATAGTTTCTGATATATTCAATCTCCTGCTCTACAGTGACATTTTTTGAACTAAATTTCATTCCGTAACGTAATAATTTACCCAGGGAGGTTACAGCATCGGAGATTTCATATTTTTCGTCTATTTCAGCCATCATTTTGATGGATTCCAGTACATTATATATAAAATGGACATTAATCTGATTCTGAAGTGCCTTAATCTCAGAGTTTTTCATAAGTAACTCCCTGGCCAGATTCTCATTCATCAAACGCTCTATAGTATCTAGCATAATGTCAATTTCATGTCCCAGTTGTCCCATCTCATCGCTGCCATAGCGGTTAATTCTTAAGCTTAAATCTCCATCCTGAATCTTCGAAATTGTATCTAAAATATAATAAAAACGCTTTAGTAAGGCCTTTACTACTATATTAATAAGAGCCACAAGACATAGGAAAGCAAATACCAGACCAATCATAAATAAGATTTGATTTTTCCAAACATTCTTAATACTGTCTTCCATACTAACAATACGGACAAAGTTACCTTCTAGTTCTTCTATAGGTAGAATTCCTACAACAACCTTCTTATTTAGCAACTTAGTCTCAAAATATTGTTCATCAACATCATTGCCTTTCCCATGATTTAGTATTTGTCTTATTAGCTCTTCCTTGTGACTTTCCCAAATGCATTCTTCCTCACAGCCACTATAAATTCTTCCTTCTTTATCTACAAAGCCACACCACTCTTGATTACTTGATTGAAAGATTGAGTCAAATACCTCTTCCATTCGAACTGCTACCTCAATAACAGCAATATCTCCATATTCATAGTCATTTAGATTTGTGATTAATCCCATAGTATGTTCTGAGGTGTTTACTGAGTTATAGGACATAACATCTGTATAATCAAATTGCCACTGCCCTGATTGATATGTACTATACCAGTCGAATTCCTCCATTCTTTTGTGATGAAAAAGGATAGGGTATATCTCAGGAAAATCATTGGTTTTTGCATATACTCTAATCTGATATAAATAAGGATTTGAGTTAACAATATTTTCAAGTATCTCAATATCATCCTTGAATTCAAGAAGATCTATGGTTTCTAGTGTCTCCTTCCTCTCAAGTAGCAATAAAAACTCACTTAACTTTTGATAATTTAAAAATACTTGGGTTGAGGTATTACACAATTCCACTGTTTTTTGTACTACACCATGTATCTGTGTCATGGTATATTTAAGATTGCTAATTGCCTGTTTACTGTTATTATCCTTTAAATTATGAAAAATAAGCGAAAAAATACCACAGACCGGAATAAAGATAATCATTCCAATTAAAATGGTAAATTTAATATTAAGTTTTTGCCTCTTAAACCACTGTCTACTTTTTTTCATAACCTATTCCAAACCTAATTTACGTTTTGAATCTTGCATAAGCCTTGTGTATTCTTCCATTAGTTGTTCAAAGCCCAAAGCATATATTTTATCCTTATAATTTTTAAAGATTTCATCAAACTCTTCCTCTGATTTAGCAAGAAGCAATAAGGGCAAGGTCTTTCCCCACTCCAGCTTTATCTTCTTGTCAATCTGTGCAAAGCTACTATCTGCCTCAAAGACAATATCATACTGGCTGGTATATACAGTATAAGGTTTTGTCCATTCCCATAAGGAATGTGTAAGAGGATCCCTTATCTCCAACCATTGATCCTGCATCACATTATTTTGCAGCATCCAATAGGCATCATCGGCACCATATAATCTGTCATATTCATATCGATTAGTATTTAAAAGTTCTAGTACATGGGGCTTAATCACGTACTTGCCATCCACATAATCATAGGTAACCCCTTCAACTCCAAGAAAGACTTTTTTTTGTCCCTCTTCACTAATTAAGTTCAGCTTTTTCCAACAAATCTTTAGCTAAGATTTCACAGGAAATCCATTCTTTTTTACCGGAAATATAACTTCCACAGTTATTACAATAATTCTTTAGAATTTCCCGCTTCTTCTCCACAGACTTATATATATTAGGATCATTACCGATTAACTCCATAAGTTCTGTGCAAAGAGCTACCTTCTTCCAATCTTTTTCCTTATATAAACGAAGTAAAAGTTTTCCCAAATTCTCAAGGTTTCCTGCATAAGCAGCACTAAATGCTACACTTTCTCCATTTTCCTTGGCCATATCTAAAGCATCATTCCAATCGGCTCCCAATAAGCGCATATGGCCATGGTCTCCAACATCATAAAAAGCTGTCAAATTCTGTACCAGAATGTGCTCTAGAATGGTACCTTTATAAATCTCATTGGTATGGGTATGTAGCACTTTACTGTCCTCCTGCCATAAACCATCCATCTCGGTACCCCGATGTATGATTCTATCCTTAAAGTAGCTTGTCTCCTCCAATAGAATTTCATAATCTCCGGTCTGATTTATATAAAGAAGAGTTGTCATACAAGGCCATACACCATGGTCCATCCACATTCTTACAATAGAATTGCGGTCCGCTATGAAGTCTCCCGGCTCCTTACCAATAATGGTGGCATTGCTTCCATCTATGCGCACACCACCATAATAACTGAGCAATTGATTACGAATGGACTCCTTAGAATTTAATAATAAAGCAAGGCTATCTTGCCAAAGGTCACGGTATCCTCTGCCTCCCCTACCATAATCATGATGTGGTAAAAAGGAGCAGCCATAAATTCTACGAAGGGTAGGTTGAATCCCAACCCATTTTAACCATTGATCAAATTCTTTATTACCGGTCTCTACTTCAATTCCTAACTGTTCTTCCCAGTACCTAACAGTTTCTTCAAAGACCCTTTTCTCATTTTCTGGATTAAGAAGCTCTAGACCCTGATTGTTATAGCTTAATATAATGTAATATTCCTTTGTTTCTCCGGGTTTTAAGACCACTTTATCCATCTTCATTGCAGCTATGGACTCAAAACCTTCTACTTTATCTCCCTCATACATAGCAATACTTTTGCCATAAGTCTGGTCTACAACAGCCTTAGGATATGTTAAGTTACCACCCTCTCCTATGAAACTTTCTAATACCGGATAGAAGGATATCGGTGCTTTTCCTTCCTCATCCAAAGTGTATACTCCATAGCTAACATTATTTTTCACATGTCCCCTCTCATCAAAAGATAAGGTTGGTTTCACTTCGATTCCGTTCTTTCTTACAAAAGTCCGATGCAAAAGACTGGTAACATGCCTATGATCTCTGATGTTATCTGCACTTCTACCGTATAAAGGTATTGCCACTGTAGGTTCTATAGTAAGTTTATCCCTGCCAATGTTTTGTGCTGTAACCTTCATCATTTCCGCCTGATGTCCGATAGGGGCGTAGCTTAACACCGTTACTGCTATACCAAGGCTAGCATTTTCTCTGGTCATCTTATGCCATAGTCTACCTGCTTCTACAGTAACAAAGTCCTTCTTTTCCTCACTCTCATCCTGTTTAGCTAATACCTGCAATGGCGAACAACCATTGGCTGCCCAAACAGTTTTTTTATTTATACGAAACCAGACATTTCGTCCGTTATTAGTCATATGAAGCCCTTCTACACTTACAGGCTCTAATAAAAAAGAGTTCTGTCCTATTTTATTGTCCCCGTGCAGATTAGGAGTAACACAAGCCATTACATCAGCGTCATTCCCAATAGGAAAATATAGATAACTGTTTTCATCTGCCTTATCTAGTTTAAAGTTCCCACGGGAATTCAAATATTTAATCTTCATCTTATACACCTCTTGCTTAATACTCTGTCCTTACATTTGAAGCTACTTTGCTATCTTTATTTTAGAAAAGCAGTATATTTATTTCAGTATGCTATTTATTATTATGGTGTGATTATTTTACCTTTGTTTGTTAAGTTAAATAAGAAAAAGAAAGCCACAACATCTTAGTAAGCTTGGACCTAAACTAACAATGTTATGGCTTTCTTATATTGAACTGACTCCTAATAGATAAACCTGAAAATATAGCTTTGGTTTTATTCCTCTTTGTATTATAATCTCTGTTGATTTCTTAGTTATTTGAAATTTTATTCTCCAATACTTCTATTACCTCACCTGTTCTTCCCCTAATTTAACCTTCACAAATTCCAATTATATTTTCTATTATGTACAATAAAAGTGATATTTTTTCATACATCCTGTCTTATATTTTTAGCATAATTCTAATATTTGACTTTATTAAAGTCAACCATTTTGGATATATTATAAGAATTTCTCATTTTTTCTAGTATGTTTATTGACAAAACTTACAATTGGCTGTAATATGAATATAACCCCAATATTTTACATGCTGTGCCACTAATCTGGTATGACGTAAATGCATAAATAAAAAAGAAAAGGAGGAAAAATTATGAAGCCTAAGATTAAGAAGATGATAGCTTTGGCAATATGTATGTGTATGGCTATCATGATCATCTTACAAAGCACACCAATACACGCTGGTCAAATGATTTACAACAATGCCACTGGTACACATGGCGGTTACGACTACGAGCTTTGGAAAGATCACGGAAATACCAGCATGGAACTGAACGATGGTGGTACTTTTAGTTGTCAATGGAGTAATATCGGTAATGCTCTATTTCGAAAAGGGAGAAAATTTAATTCCGACAAAACCTATCAGCAAATAGGTGACATTACAATTGACTATGGATGTCAATACAATCCATCTGGAAATTCCTATTTGTGCGTTTACGGTTGGACAAGAAGCCCGCTAGTTGAATATTACATTGTAGAGAGCTGGGGCAACTGGCGTCCACCGGGAGCAACATCAAAAGGAACCATCACAGTAGATGGGGGTACCTATGATGTGTATGAAACTACCCGAGTAAATCAGCCTTCCATCGATGGAAACACAACATTCCAACAGTATTGGAGTGTTCGTACATCCAAGAGAACAAGTGGAACAATCTCCGTTACTGAACATTTTAAGCAATGGGAAAGAATGGGCATGCGAATGGGTAAGATGTATGAAGTAGCTCTTACCGTTGAAGGCTATCAGAGTAGTGGAAGCGCTAATGTATACAAGAATGATATCAGAATAGGCTCATCAGGAAATCCAACTCCTACTACACCTGCAAGCCCAAGTACTAGAAGTGCATTTACAACAATTGAAGCTGAACAATATAATAGTACTAATTCCTCCACTATAGAAGAAATTGGAACGCCAAACAATGGTAGAGGGGTTGGTTATATTGAAAATGGTAATACCTTAACTTATAGCAAAATTGATTTTGGTAATAGTGGTGCAACAAAGTTCACTGCAACTGTAGCAACTGAAATGAGTACTTCCATTCAAATCCGTTCTGGCAGCGCTACCGGTACTTTACTTGGTACCTTATCTATAGACCCTACAGGTAGCTGGGATACATATCAAACCTTATCTACAAACATTAGTAATATTACTGGTGCTCATGATATAGTATTGGTATTCTCCGGTCCAGTCAATGTAGACAACTTTATATTTAGTGGAAGTGGCTCACCAGAACCTACACCAAGTACTGACACAAGAAACGCATATTCTAACATTCAGGCCGAAGATTATGACAGCAGTTATGGCTCTAATCTTCAGACCTTTAGTTTATCAGGTGGTGGCAGCGCCATTGGTTATATAGAAAATGGATATTCTACTACCTATAAGAATGTTAATTTCGCTAACGGCTTAGCTTCTGTAACGGCAAGAGTTGCTACACAGAACGCAACTACCATTCAGGTAAGATCTGGAGGATCAAATGGTACTTTACTTGGTACAATCTCTGTTCCTTCGACGAATAGTTGGGATTCTTATCAGAATGTAACTGCTAACCTTAGCAATATTACAGGTGTGCATGATATTACCCTTGTTTATTCAGGGGCTGTGAATGTAGACTACTTTGTATTCAAAGCTGCAAATAACCCTGATCCTACTTCTGCTCCTACCCCTACCCCTGTGGCAGGTGCAAAAAGTGCATTTTCTAATATACAAGCCGAAGACTATGACAGCAGTTATGGCTCCAATCTTCAAACCTTTAGCTTAACTGGTGGTGGCAGTGCCATTGGCTATATTGAAAACGGCTATAACACTACCTATAAGAATATTGATTTTGGTAGTGGTGCTGTTTCGGTAACAGCAAGAGTTGCTACTGAGTTTGATACAACAATTCAAGTAAGATCAGGAAGTGCAACAGGTACTTTACTTGGTACAATTTCTGTTGGGTCCACAGGAAGCTTTGATACTTATAGGGATGTATCTGCGAACATTAGCAAAACTACTGGAGTAAAAGATATCGTTCTTGTATTCTCAGGTGCGGTTAATGTCGATTACTTCAAATTTAGTGCACAAGCCTCTTCCGGTGATACACAGACTGCTACTTTATTAAATACTTATGGCAGTCTATTAGGTAATATGGGTACCTGCATCAACTACAACCAATTAATTAATGCCAATACCTTAAATGTTGTAAAGCAACAATACAATAGCATTACTTTGGAAAATGAGATGAAACCAGACGCAATTCTGGGTTCCAGTCCAAGCCTTATTTCTGTTTCTGAGGCTAGAAATCTTGGATATTATATTCCAAGCAACTGGCAGGATTCTATGGTTCCAAGACTGAACTTTAGTACCGTTGATAGAGTTATGCAGATTTGTTCTGAAAATGGTCTTCGAATGAGAGCTCATACCCTTGTATGGCACAGTCAGACCCCTGGATGGTTCTTTAGAAGTGGATTCAATGGTGGTTCAGGTTATGTTAGTCCTCAGGTAATGGATGCACGTGAAGAATTTTATGTAAAATCTGTAATCAATCATGTATATAACAGTCCCTATGGTGATTGTGTATATGCTTGGGATGTTGTTAACGAGCATCTTCACGCTGTTAATTCAGGATGGGCAGCCATATATGGTAATGCAAAGAATGTTTCCTTTGTAAGAAATGCTTTCATATATGCACATGATGCATTAGTTGCTCTTGGAAAGAGAGACAGCGTTAAGCTTTTCTATAATGACTATAATACCTATGAAGTAACAAATGATATTGTTTCCTTAGTTAAGTACATCAATCAGAATGGTAAGTATTGTGATGGCGTAGGTATGCAAGCCCATCTAGATACAGGATATCCAAGTGCAGCTGCCTTTAAGTCAGCGCTTCAAACATTTTTAAATAATGGATTTGAGGTTCAAATTACTGAATTTGATGTAACCAATAACAATGCTACTACTCAAGCAAATTACTGCTATGATATCTTCAAGGGAATCTTAGATTGTAAGAAAGCCGGTGGCAATATTACTGGTATTACAATCTGGGGCTTATATGATAGCGTTTCTTGGAGAGCTAGTCAGTCACCTTTACTATTCAGTAGCTTAACACAGCCAAAGCAGTCATATCATTCGGTACTGAAAGCCTATACGGATTCAGGCTATAGTATTGGCGAACCTGGCACCCCAGGTGAAGGTAATACTCCCACACCTACCCCTCCTCCTACCACCGGTGCTAAGAGTGCATTTACCAATATTCAGGCAGAAGATTATGACAGCAGTTATGGCTCTAATCTTCAGACCTTTAGCTTAACAGGTGG
>JGI24714J26587_10001807_pt1 | contig 14765 bp, 13 predicted proteins | sample BioPla4DNA2_FD_26587 | JGI IMG/M metagenome (IMG submission 26587)
GAAAACAGAAAATTGAAAACTGAAAACTGAAAACTGAAAACTGAAAAAGTGGGGTGTGTTTTTTGAATAAAGCATTAAATTATTATAATACTCAAATAGATAAGCAAAATAGAAAATTAAATAGTTTAAATAAAATAATATTACAGCTTTCAATTCTAAGATTAGGAATATTTATTTCAGGCACTTTATTAGCTTATTACTTTTATAAAAATGAAAAGATTCTAGCAATAACAGCCTCTTTAGTTATAGCTATAATTTTATTTCTTTTTGTTGCTTATATTCATAATGAAAGAATTAATGAGAAAAATGAAGTTTTAATATACTTAGAAATAAATAAAAAAGGTCTTTCAAGAATAGATGGCAGTTTTAAGGAGTTAGAAGATAAGGGAGAGGAATTCCTGGATGAAAAGCATGGTTTTATTAATGACTTAGATATTTTTGGTAGGAACTCCTTATTTCAAATGATAAATTCTACAAGGACTAAGTTTGGAAGAAAAAAACTAGCAGAAATTCTAATGCTTAAAAATCTACCTAAGAAAGAAAATATATTAGATAGACAGGAAGCTATTGAAGAACTTTCAAAAAAGATTGAATGGAGACAAAAATTAGAAGTAAAATCTGCCATTAAAAATAGCGGAAATAGCAGTATAGAAAAATTATTAGCCTGGGCAGATAGTGAAGGCAAGGTAGGAAGTTCATTAAAAATAATACCTTATTTCTTTATAGCTATAACTTTTCTTTCTATAATTTTAGTAATTTTAAAGATAATGCCCTTTAGTTATTTAATTTTAAATTTCCTTATTAACTATGCAGTGGTAAAGGTGTTAACTAAGGATTTACAAGAAGTAATTTTACTTTTCGATAAACATAAAAAAGATATAGAAGCATACACAAATATTTTAGAGTTAATAGAAAAAGAAAAATTTGAAAGCAAATTATTAAAAAACTTAAAGGTTAAATTAACTAATGATACTAATAAAAGTGCTTACAATGAGGTGAAGGCTCTTAAAAACCTTGCAGATTGGCTAGGGGATAGTACAAAAAATGCTTACTATTTACTACTAAATGTAACATTTTTAACAGATACTTTTATATTAAGAAATATAGAAAATTGGAAAATAGAAAATGGTAAGTATCTTGAAAACTGGTTAAAGACAATGGGGGAAATTGAGGCTCTTTGTAGTATAGCTAATATTTCATTTGATTTTGGAGAATGGACTTACCCAGAAATAATTGAAAAAGAAGAGGTTGAAGGAATTGAGATTGCTCATCCAATGTTAGGAGGAAAGGCAGTTTCAAATAGCTTTAATTTAAATAGTAACTCAAAAGCAGCATTGATAACAGGTTCAAATATGTCAGGTAAAAGTACCTTTTTAAGAACTATAGGTTTAAATTTATTATTAAGTTACATTGGTGCAAAAACTTATAGTAAGGATTTTAAATGCGGAATATTTAATATATATACTTGTATGAGAACTACAGATAATCTAGAGGAAAGTATATCTTCCTTTTATGCAGAAATTCTTAGAATAAAAATACTAATAGATGCAGCTAAGAGAGGAGAAAAGGTATTTTTCCTTTTAGATGAGATTTTTAAAGGTACAAATTCAAAAGATAGACATGAAGGAGCAAGGGTGCTAATAAATCAATTGGTAGAAAATGGTTCTATAGGCCTNGTTTCAACTCATGATTTAGAATTATGTGATTTAGAAAAAACTAAAGCTTGGATAAAGAACTACAATTTCCAAGAATACTATAAAGATAATAAAATACATTTTGATTATAAATTGAGAGAAGGAAGAAGTAAGACGCAAAATGCAATTCACCTAATGAAACTAGCAGGAATAGAATTTAAGGAGTTTTAATAACTCCTTTTTTCTTATAATTTATTTAAAAAATACAGTTAATATATATTTTGGGACAAAGTAAAAAGCAAAATAATTGTTGCATATTGTCAATTATGGTATAATAACTGCATATTAGATGAAAAATTCGATTGGAAATTAGGTGAGATAATGGAAGAAGGGTACAAAAATAGTGAGAATAATATATTTGAGAAAAGTAATAGAGACATTAATGTACTTGGAGTAATTTCAATTATTAAAGTTATAACAATAATTTTAATTTTTTTTGGAGTTATGAATAATGTAGTATATAAAATAAATATTTTTAATATTAAATTTTTATATGGTACAACTCAAATGTATTCTTTATTAGTTCCTGTATTTCTAATTATCGGATATATACTGTGGAAATATATTTTGATATATATGTATAAATTAAAAAAATCCAATGGAATAGAAATTGCTGCCGATGTAATTTACATAGCAATTGTAACGGCTTTAATACTGGTAACCAATTCTTATGAAAGTCAATATAAATTCTTATATATGTTTAATATTATTTCAGCAACAATTAGATTTGGCAAAAGTTATGGCTTAAAAATTTCATGGATAACTTCCATAATAATATGCTCAATAGATTTAATTTCTAGAAGGGATTTAACAATAAATACATATTTTCAAACGGATTTAATTATGAGTCTAGGATTTATTCTTGTTGCTTGGATACTTGGTGAATATGTAAAGTCAGAAAGCAAGCAAAGAGAAGAACTTCAAGAGGAGTTAAGAAGAGAAACAAAAAGGCATAATTATATTGAAGAAATATTGTTAAATAATGAAGCCTGTTATGATTTGCTTATAGAAAACTCCCAAGAAGCCATATATATTCATAATAATGAAAAAGTACTATATGCTAATGAGCATGCTTTAAAGTTATTTGGAGCCAAGTCCTTATATGAATTAAATACAAGAGGATTTAATCGTAGTAAAGATAAACTAATTTATTGTAAGAGATATGCTGAAATATATTCAAAAATATATAATAACAAATTATCTCATGTTTCCTTTGAAGACAAGTTCTTAGATAAGGATGGAAATGAACAAGCTTTCTTAAGTACTTCAGCCTTTTGTTCATATGAAAAAAAACAAGCAATATTAACAATTACTAGAGATATTACACCTAAAAGGGAAGTACTAAGATTAAGGAAAGACGTGGAAAATCAAATTAAGCTTTTAGAGGAAATGCGAGAATATAATGAATATGTTACAGAATTCTTTTCTAATGTATCTCACGAACTAAAAACCCCATTGAATATTATATCTTCCTCTACCCAGCTATTAAAATCTTATTATAGACAAGATGATTCCGATTTAGAAGTTAAAAAGATTAGCTATATAGAAAGTATTTATCATAATTGCAATAGGCTAACAAGACTTATAAATAATTTATTAGATATTACAAAGTTTGATTCTGGCTTTATCAATCTTCAAAGGCATAATAGGGATATTATAAGTGATGTTGAAAATATAGTAATGTCTATAATACCATATGCTGAAAGCAAGGGAATTGAAGTAATATTTGATACTGATATTGAAGAAAGAATAATGGCCTTTGATCAAGATAAGGTAGAAAGAATTATTTTAAATTTACTTTCAAATGCCCTAAAGTTCACAAATAGGGGAGGAAATATATTTGTGAACATAGTTAATGCAGAGAACTATGTTTCAATATCAGTAAAAGACACAGGAACAGGAATACCTGATGATAAAAAAGAATTTATCTTTGAAAGATTTATGCAGGTAGATAAGACCCTAAGAAGAAATCATGAAGGGACAGGCATAGGCCTATCAATAGTTAAATCCTTCGTGGAATTACATGGAGGTAAAATTGAAGTTTATAGTGAAATAAATAAGGGAAGCGAATTTATTATAACTTTACCTTATTCCATAATTGATACAGATGAAGAAGATTTAATTAATGCTAAGATCAACAATAATATTATGGAAAAAGTAAGTTTAGAACTATCTGATATATAAGAAGATTAACAAAGGAGGAAGGATATGCTAGAAGTCGAATTTATAGAAATATTTATAAGAGCAATGCCTGAACAAGTTTTATTGGTTATAGGTTCGTATATATTGTCAAAAACAAAATTAAATGAGAAAAGGATTCTAATATCGGGGTTTGTAATGGGGGTAGCCTTATATGCTTTTAGATTACTTCCAGTACAATTTGGTGTTCATACATTATTTGGAATATGTTTACTAGCAGTTTTAAATTATAAAGTTAACAAAATAAATATTATTAAATCTATACAGGTGTCAGCCATCAATTATATAATTCTGTTTGTGTCTGAAACTATTTTGATATTTATTTTACAGTTATTAAAAATTAATTTAGATGCAGTTTTTGCAGATCCTATACTAAAAACACTTATAGGAACACCGTCCCTTTTAATTTATGCTATTTTTATTTATATTATTGATAGAATTCAAAAGGTTCATAATAAAAAATTATATTAAGCTTTATATTCTGCATTTTGCAATATAAGCTATTCAAAAAAGGAGATTGTAGGCAATCTTCTTTTTTTGTATTCACAGCTGATAAGCAATTTTTTAGAAATGTTTGTAAATATAATGAAAAATACTAAAAATAATGGCATAATATACCTAGGAACTAAATTTTAAGGGGTATGTCTATGGCTTTTATTATAATTGATTTAGAATTTAACAATCTAGAAGATATAAGTAAATATAAACCAAATGTATTTAATGAAAATCCTGAACTTAGAGAAGTGGAGCTTGATAATGAAATTATAGAAATAGGCGCAATAAAATTAGATAACTACATGCAGCCTATTACAGAGTATAAAGCATATATAAAGCCTTCAGTAATAAAAGTGTTAAATCCTAAAATATCAGAAATTACAAATATACAAGAGGCAGATTTAAAAAATGGGATAACTTTTAAGGAAGGTATGGATGGATTAAAGAAACTTATAGATGAAGGAGATATAATTTGTTCTTGGGCTAAGGATGATATTATAGAAATAATAAATAATGCAATATATCATAAATATGAGGATTTAAGCTGGTTAGGTTCATACCTTGATATTCAAGAATATTCAACAAAAATATTAGGTAAAAAGAAGTCTTTAAGTTTAAAGCATGCTTTAGATGAATTAAAGATAAAAGTAGATACAACAAAATTACATGATGCTTTAAATGATGCAATTTATACATCCTTTGTCTTTAAAAGAATATATAATTCAAGGGCGGTTAAAAATTACATGATTAAAGATATATACAATATGCCAGCCTTAGAAATTAAAAATTTAAATGAATATAAAATAGATAAAAGTAAGGTAAGTCAAAAATGTCCAAAATGCAAAATACCACTAGAACTTGAATATGAATTAATTCCATTAAAATGGAGATTTGTATCTTTAGGGACATGCTCTAAATGTAAAAATAAAATAATAAATGAGCTTATTATTAAAAGGACCTTTAGCAATGAAGAAATATATAAAGAAATGTATTCTTTTTTAGATGAAATTGAATATATTAATTATTGTGACAAGGTTAAAAAAGTAAGGTTAAAACTTAATAAAGTGTTAAAATAACCATATTTTAAAATATAATATTTTTAAATATGTTAAAATATATATGACCTAGTTAAATAATTTATAGGAGAAGATGAATAGATGAATATTGCATTTTTTTTAACCCCTAAAAATGAGGTTATATATGAATACTTAGATGCAACAATGAGACAAGTTATAGAAAGAATGGAGCATCACGGATATACAGCCATTCCATTAATTGACAAAGAAGGAAAATACGTAGGGACCTTAACTGAGGGAGATTTACTTTGGAAATTAAAAAGTACACCAGATTTAAATTTTAAGAACACAGAAAATGTAAAAGTAACTGACATACCTAGAAGAAGAAAACATAAAAGTGTTTCAATTAATTCAACAGTAGAAAGCTTAATTTCTTTAGCTATAAATCAAAACTTTGTTCCTGTAGTAGACGATAATGGAATATTTATTGGAATAATAAAAAGAAGCGATATAATTAACTATTGCTATAAGGAAATAAAGAAAAATAAAATCATATAAAATCTTAACTAAGGAGGAGATGAATAATGATAATAGTAATATCTCCAGCAAAAACTTTAGATTTTGAAAAAAGATATGAAAACTTACCTATAACCAATCCCAGGTTTTTAAATAAATCTAAGGAAATAATGAAAGAGTTAGTAAAATACGACAGTTCGTCCTTAGAAAAGCTAATGAAAGTAAGTGCAAAATTAGCAAAGCTAACTGAAGAAAGAAATGAAAAATGGAATACTAGTTTAGAAAGTGCAAAACAAGCCTTATTAGCTTTTAGAGGGGAAGTATTTAGAGGAATGGATTCCTTAAGTTTTACAGATGCAGAATTATTTTATGCAAATGATCATCTTAGAATTTTATCCGGCTTATACGGAGTTTTAAGACCCTTTGATGGTATTAATGAATATAGATTAGAAATGGGAACAAAACTACCAGTAGAGGGGAAAAAAAATCTTTATGAATACTGGGGTAAAACTTTAGAAGAAAGTATAGCTGAGGAACTAAAAAATAGCAGCAGTAAGATCCTTATAAATTTAGCTTCTAAGGAATACTATAAGTCAATAGAAGCTATCGAAAAAGAAAAGGAAATACAGGTTATAACTCCAGTTTTTAAAGAACTAAGAGGAGATGAATATAAAGTTATAACCATAAGAGCTAAAAGGGCAAGGGGCCTTATGACTAGGTATATTATACAAAATGAAATTGATAATATAGAGGATATAAAAAAATTTAATATAGAAGACTATGAATATAATGAAGAATTATCAAATGATAAAGAGTTAGTCTTTACAAGATAGGTTTTTATAAGCATAAGCTTTATTATTAAATTTTAATAAATATCTAAAAACAAAGTTTTAGAGTTATAAGAGGAGTGAAAAACATGGAAAATGCAAACAGAGAACAAACAATGGGAGATTTACTAAAGGATTTCGATGTAAAAAGAATACATAGTGGAGATATTTTAGATGGTGTAGTAATTGATGTTAATGATAAAGAAGTAATGGTAAATATAGATTATGCTTTTGATGGTGTTATAGCAAGAGAAGACTTAACAAATACAGACCAAAATCCTTTAGAAGTTGTAAATAAGGGAGATCAAATTAAAGTATATGTATTATCACCTCATGATGGAGAAGGTTATGTTAAGTTATCAAGAAAAAAAGCCTTAGAAATCACTGAAAGAGAAGACATAAAAAGAGCTTTTAAAAATGAAGAAAATGTAAAGGTATATATAAAGGAAGAAGTAAAGGGTGGATTAGTAGCTTATTATGGAAATATAAGAGTATTTATTCCTGCTTCCCTAGCATCAAGAGAAAGAATAGAATTAAGTTCATTAATAGGTAAAGAATTAGAAGTTAAAATAATCGAATTAGATTTTAGAAACAGAAAGGTAGTAGCATCTAGAAGGGTTATAGAAGATGCAATATATGAAAGCAAAAAGAAAGAGCTTTGGGCAGAGATTAAATCAGGAGAAAAAAGAAAAGGTATAGTTAAGAAAATCATAAGAGTTGGAGCAATAGTAGACCTTGGTGGAATAACAGGTTTAATCCACATCAACGACCTAGCTTGGGGAAGAGTTAAAAGAGTTGAAGATGTAGTAAAGGTTGGAGATGAAGTAGAAGTTTTCCTTGGAGAAGTAGATGCTAAAAACGAAAAAGTATCTTTAATTCTGAAAGATGTAAACAAGGATCCATGGGTAACAGAAGTAACAAAAATAAAATCTGGAGATGTAGTTGAAGGTAAAGTTGTTAAATTCCTAAACTTCGGAGCCTTTGTTGAAATATTCCCAGGAGTAGAAGGTTTAGTTCACATTAACGAAATTACAGATGAAAACATAGCTAAGCCATCAGATCTTCTAACAATAGGACAAAAGGTAAAAGTTAAAGTATTAGATATAAATAAAGAAGATAAGAGAATATCCCTATCAATAAAAGATGCGGATGAAAAATCAAAAGAATATTTACAATACAACGATTCTGATGATGGGGTTTCATTAGGAGACCTTTTTGGAAACCTATTTAACAGTTAACAGTTTTCAGGTTTCAGGTTTCAATAGTTTGGAGTGTGGAATTTGGAGTTTGGAGTTTGGAGTGTGGAATTTGGAGTTTGGAGTTTGGAGTGTGGAATTTGGAGTTTGGAGTTTGGAGTTTGGAGGACTGGGTTTAGTTTTCAGTTATCAGATTTTAATAGTTTGGAGTTTGGAGTGTGGAGGACTGGGTTTAGTTTTCAGTTATCAGATTTTAATAGTTTGGAGTTTGGAGTGTGGAGGACTGAGTTTAGTTTCAAAAAAGACTGCTGGCAGAGCCAGCAGTCTTTTTATATAAAATGTGGATTTTCAGCTTGTCTAAAAATCATCCGAAATTGTGCGTTTTGAATTGTGCATTGCAGTGCACTGCTTAAAGTCGATAGACTTTAAGCATATTCGTTCCTCCTGCTTGTGCGTTAGCTATTCCAGCAGCAACTACAATATCATCTCCTTTTTTAGCAAAGGATAGGTTTGCTGCAACTTTTTTTGCTTCTTCCAGAATTTCATCGGTAGAATTAAATACTTCACAAAATGTAGGACAGACACCAAAGTTTAAGTTTAAGCCACGTCTTACTTCATCGTGAGGGGTTATTGCTATAATAGGGCACTTAGGCCTATATTTTGATATAAGTTTTGCTGTGGTACCGCTATTGGTAGCAGCAACTATTACCTTTGCATCTAAAAGATTGGAGGTTCTACAAGCTGAATAACTAATGGCTTCAGAAAAAGAAGTTAAGGATGGCTCCTTAAGTCGTCTATTTAGGTAAATATAATCTAAGTTAGCTTCAGTTTCTAAGGCTATTTTAGACATGGTTTTAGCAGCTTCTACGGGATATAGTCCGCTAGCGCTTTCACCACTTAACATAATTGCATCTGTTCCATCAAAAATAGCATTACATATATCGCAGGCTTCGGCCCTTGTAGGCAATGAATTCCTAATCATTGAATCTAACATTTGCGTAGCAGTTATTACTATTTTTCCTTCTTGATTACATTTTTTTATTATATTCTTTTGAATTATAGGTACCTTTTCTATAGGTATTTCTACTCCCATATCACCTCTAGCTACCATAATTCCATCAGAAACTTCTAAAATAGAATCAATATTATCTACACCTTCTTGATTTTCTATTTTAGATATTATCTGAATATTTTCCCCTCCATTTTCATTTAATACTTTTCTAACTTCTAAAACATCAGAGGCTTTTCTAACAAAGGAAGCAGCAATAAAATCAACACCATTTTGGCAACCAAATATCAAATCTTCTTTATCTTTTTCAGTAATAGAAGGAAGGCTGATTTTAGCATTTGGGACATTTACCCCCTTGTTGTTTTTAATTATTCCACCTACTGTAACTTTACATTTTATAGCTTTGTCAATTACATCCATGATTGCAAACCTTATCAATCCGTCATCAACAAGTATTTCTCCACCAACCTTAACATCCTTATAAAGGTCCTTATAAGAAACAGAACATTTAGTATTGTCACCTAGTATTTCCTCCTGGCAAAGGAAAGAAAATTCCTGCCCTTCAACTAATTCAACTCCATCATTTATAAATTTATGAGTTCTAATTTTAGGTCCCTTAATATCTAATATAATTCCAGTTGGAGAATTCATTTCCTTTCTTATTTTCTTAATAAGATCAATTTTCTCCTTATGGGTTTCATGATTGCCATGGGAAAAATTAAGCCTTGCTGCACTCATGCCTATTTTAATAAATTCCCTAATAACATCTTCCTTATCACTGGCAGGCCCAATGGTAAAGATCATTTTTGTTTTTTGCATAAAAGTCACCTCACATAAATAATATTGAAAGAATATTCTGAAAATAATTTTTAAAATAGTTATATAAATAATTCAGTTTAAGCTGAATAAATAAAATCTAAAATTAAGAAACTATGTAATAGTTTCATCCTAAATTTTGAACTCTGCCTTTTGCCTTTTGTCTTTTGCCTTTTGTCTTTTTCCTTGTAAAATACTGTACTACACTTTTTTACTTGTGTTATACTATTTCTATACTATAATTTTAGCATAAATTACTAGGAAAAGGAGACTGAAATATGAATATTTTGCAAAATTTAGAACCTAAGAAGGTTTTTAAATATTTCGAAGAAATTTCCCAAATACCTAGGGGTTCAGGAAATGAAAAGGGAATAAGTGATTATTTAGTAAGTGTTGCAAAGAAATTAAATTTACAAGTAATACAGGATGAAGCTCTAAATGTTATTATAAAAAAACCAGGAACTAAAGGATATGAAAATTCTCCTACTGTTATAATCCAGGGTCATATGGATATGGTTTGCGAAAAAAATAAGGGTGTTAATCATGATTTTGAAAAAGATCCTTTAAAACTTAGAATAATAAATGATATGATTTACGCAACTGACACAACTCTTGGTGCTGATAATGGGATAGCAGTAGCCTATGCTTTGGCTCTTCTAGATTCCACAGATATCCCTCATCCGCCACTAGAAATACTACTAACTACAGATGAGGAAACAGGAATGTCAGGAGCTATGGCAGTTTCCAAGGAACATGTAAAGGGAAAAATATTAATTAACTTAGATAATGAAGAAGAAGGAGACCTTTTAGTTAGCTGTTCTGGAGGAGTAAGAAGTAAATTTGAATTTTCTGCAGACTTAGAAAATAGAGCTGACAATACTTCTTTAGTAGATATTTCAATAAGTGGTTTAAAGGGTGGCCACTCAGGAATGGATATAATAAAAGAAAGAGGAAATTCTAATAAATTATTAGGAAGAGTATTAAAAGCTTTATTAGGAGAAGTTGAATTTAGATTAGTTTCCCTTAATGGTGGTTCAAAGGATAATGCAATTCCAAGAGAAGCTGATGCCTTAATAGTAATAAATGAAAGAGATGTAGAAAAGGCAAAAACAATAGTTAGTAAGTGGCAGGAAACATTATTAAATGAATTAAAGACTCAAGATCCAGGAGTAAAAGTTCAATTATGTGAAGTTCAAGGAGATGTAACTGAAGTATTTACAAAGGATTCAACAGAAAAAGCAGTTAACTTATTATACTTAATTCCTAATGGTATAGATACAAAAAGTGCTACAATAAAAGATTTAGTACAAAGTTCAACTAACTTAGGTGTTGTTAGAACAGAAAATAATAAAGTTTATTTTGATAGCGCTATTAGAAGTTCAGTAGAATCTTTAAAAGAAGAAATAGTATTAAGAAGCAAAACTATAGCTGATATTTTTGGCTGCAAATTTGAAACAACTGCAAATTATCCAGGTTGGGAGTACAATCCAGAATCAAAGCTTAGAGAACTTTGCTTAGATGTTTACAAAAAGATGTATGGAAAAGATGCCAATATAGTTGCAATTCATGCAGGAGTAGAGTGTGGATTATTTAATGAAAAACTAGGTGGCTTAGATATGATTAGTTTTGGACCAGACTTATTCGATGTTCACACACCAGAAGAACACATGAGCATAAAATCAGTTCAAAATGTTTGGGAATACTTAAAGGAAGTTTTAAAAGCGCTTAAATAATTAAAGAAGATTGGAAACAATCTTCTTTAGTTCACNGTGCACTAAAAAAAGTNCTTGTTACTTTTTTACATAATGAATATTATCTTCTCCCTTTGAATATATATTAATAAGAAAAAGAGGGGGAGGATAAAATGAAGTACACAAAATATAATTATAGAAAGAAAAATGAAGGCATGAAGTTTTTTGCATCAATACTTATAACTACAGTTATTGCAATAAGTATTGGTGGTGCTGGAGCTTGGGCTATAATAAAATTTTTACCTGATTCATTTGATTTGGATACAGAACCCATTGTAAATACTAATAATGAAGCGGAAGTTAATCAGGGTTTGAACGAAATAAGTTTTTATTTGATTCAATGTGGTTATTTTTCTAAAGAAGAAAATGCAAATCAAATTTTGGCTAAAATAAAAAGTGACTTTAATTCCTTTATAGTGAAGGATGAAGCAGAAAAGTTTAAGGTTATTGCAGCTATAACAAAGGAAGAAGAAAGTACAGAAATTTTAAGTAAATTAAATGGAAAGAATATTGAAAATGCAAAATTTAAGGTATCATTAAATGAAGGGAATTTAGATGAAAATCAGCTGGCAGCAATAATGGGAGGGCATTTAGAAATATTAAATACTGCCTATAAAGCAGATGTTAAAGAAGTAACTACTACTGATTTTAAGGAATGGCTAAATAGTTTAGAGGAAGTTAGTGAAGGAGATTATACAGAGCTTTTAAGTGAATATAAAAACCATGTGAAAAATATGCCGGAAAAAATAAATAAAGAAAATATTGCTTCTGAGAATGAATATATATATACTATTTTAAGTAAGATTAAAAAATAGTATGGATATTGATACCAAAAATATTACAAATTAATAAAAATTGAATAAAGAAGGTAAAAGCTACTTGTTTGCAATCTTATATAATGATAAACTATAGAAGATTAATACAAGTAGCTTTTGATGTGTGCTAAGGGCTATTTTGCCTAGTATTTAAAGTGCTAATAAATGCAAGCTAAATAATGGGCTATTAATATATAATTAGGATGTGATGAAATTGAAGTACATCTTAGCTTCAGGTTCAGAAAGACGACAAGAACTATTACATAGAATAGTAGAAGATTTTAATGTTAGTGTAAGTGATTTTGATGAAACAGAAGTTGTATTTAATGGAGATATAGACAAATATGTTAAAGAGTTAGCATTAGGAAAGGCATTGAATGTTAAAGAAAAAACAAAAGAAGATGCCATTATAATCTCTGGTGATACAATAGTTGTTTTAGAAAATAATATATTGGGAAAACCTAAAGGTGAAAAAGATGCATTTAATATGCTAAAATCATTAAGCGGGAAGACCCATAGAGTTTATTCTGGATTAGCTGTTGTTAATACTTCAAATAATAAGGTAGAAAAAGAGTCCTTATATACAGAAGTTAAATTTTCAAATTTAACTGATGAAGAAATTAAATCTTACATAAAAACAGGAGAGCCTCTTGATAAGGCTGGAGCCTATGGCATACAAGGTTATGGTGGAGTCTTTGTTGAAAAGATTAACGGGTGTTACTACAATGTAGTAGGACTGCCATTAAACTTACTGAATAAAATGCTAAAGAAGGTTAAATAATATAATTTATGGGTATATTTCTAATAGTAATATTATTATTTAAAGGAGACGTTATGAATAATAATCTTAAAGTTAGGGATATACCAGAAGAGGAAAGACCAATAGAAAAATTGCTTTTAAATGGACCAGAAGTCTTAAATAATGCAGAATTGCTTGCTGTTATTTTAAGAACTGGAACTAAGGGAGAAAATGTTATTTCACTAAGCACAAGATTACTTTCAGAATTTGAAGGTCTTAATGGCTTGTTAAACGCAGGCCTTAGCGATATAACAAGAGTAAAAGGAATAAAGAACATAAAGGCAAGTCAAATTTTAGCTATAGGAGAACTCTTTAAAAGATTTAATAGCTTAAGGTTAATAAAAAACAATGAAAAAATATCATCTCCAAGGGATGTTGCTAATCTTTTAATAAACGAGATGTGCAATTTAAAGCAGGAAGTACTAAAACTAATAATGCTAGATACAAAAAATAATATCTTAGGAGTAAAAGATATTTTTAAAGGAAGTTTAAATACTTCAATAGTTCATCCAAGAGAAATATTTAATGAAGCATTAAAAAAAAGCAGTTCAAGCATAATAATTTGCCATAATCATCCTTCAGGAGATCCTGCTCCCAGTAAGGAGGATATAAATGTTACGCTTAGAATAAAGGAATGCAGTAAAATAATAGGAATTGATCTTTTAGATCATATTATAGTAGGAAATGAAAAATTTATAAGCTTAAAAGAAAAAGGAATAATATAAGCGAAAGGGGAATTCATATGGGATTTTTCAGTAGAAATAAAGACATGGGGATAGATTTAGGGACAGCAAATACTTTGGTATTCCTTAAGGGAAAAGGGATAGTTTTAAATGAACCTTCAGTTGTTGCTATAAATACCACAACAAGAAAGCCTTTAGCAGTTGGAACAGAGGCAAAACTAATGATTGGAAGAACTCCAGGAAATATAGTTGCTATAAGACCATTAAAGGACGGAGTAATTGCAGATTTTGATGTATCTCAAACAATGCTTAAAAAGCTAATTGAGAAGGCAACTAAGGGATCTTTTGCAGGTCCAAGAATTATAGTTTGTTATCCATCTGGAGTAACAGAAGTTGAGAGAAGAGCAATAGAGGAAGCAGCAAAATTTGCAGGAGCAAGGGATGTTGTTTTAATGGAAGAACCAATGGCAGCAGCAATAGGAGCTGGTCTACCAGTTGGAGAACCAACAGGTAGTATGATAGTTGATATCGGTGGAGGTACAACTGAAGTTGCAATAATTTCTTTAGGAGGAATTGTAACAAGCAAATCTTTAAGAGTTGCCGGAGATGAATTAGACCAATCAATAATTAATTACATAAAAAAAGAGTTTAATTTAATGGTGGGTGAAAGAACAGCAGAACAAGTAAAAATGGAATTAGGTTCAGCTTATAAAATAGATGATGAAGAAAGAACAATGGAAATTAAGGGTAGAGATATGATAACTGGTCTTCCAAAGACAGTTACTATTTCAGAAGAACAAGTTAGAGAAGCTTTAAAAGAGCCGGTTTATGCAATAATCGAATCAATCAAAACAACTCTTGAAAAAACACCACCAGAATTATCAGCAGACATAATGGAAAAGGGAATAATGTTAGCTGGCGGTGGAGCTCTTCTTAGGGGATTAGATAT
>JGI24714J26587_10001810_pt1 | contig 14758 bp, 13 predicted proteins | sample BioPla4DNA2_FD_26587 | JGI IMG/M metagenome (IMG submission 26587)
AAAAAGGGCTAAGATGTACAGCCCATATGACTCCCCCATCATGATCGCTAAGTCGGAAGATGGCCACGGGGGAGAATCCTTCTATCAGACCTTCAAAAATGAAAAGGACCTTGATAGGATGATGAAGAAATTCCTGGATACTCCTAAGGAAGAGACTATAGCTGATCAATGGCAATCCCAAATATTTGCCAGGGTATTACAAAAGGCCAGGGTAATCTACGTATCTGATGCCCCAGATGAAATGGTTAGGGACCTACACATGATCCCAGCAAAGACTGTAGAAGAGGCCATTGAAAAGGCTGATGAGATCCTGGGTAAGAAGGACTCAAAAATTGCTATAATACCAGATGGAGTTGCTGTAATGGTGATTTAAGATGGTGATTTTAAGAAATCCTTGCGAAATGGAGAGGCCTCCATTTCGCTTTTTAAAATAAGGAGTAAGTATTACCGAAAAATTTTCCATGTTCAAACTGGGGGGATAATATGAAATTCTTATTGGCGCCGGATTCCTTTAAGGAAAGCTTAACAGCCAAGGAAGCAGCTGAGGCAATGGAAAGGGGACTGAGGAAGGTATTTCCTAAGGCTGAATTTGTAAAGGTACCCATGGCCGATGGGGGAGAGGGTACTACCACATCCCTAGTAGATGCCACTGGTGGAGAGATGTATTATCCTTTAGTTTTAGATCCCTTAGGTAGAGAGGTAAAGGCCAAGCTAGGCATCCTAGGTGGAGGGGATGTGGCTGTTATAGAGATGGCCAGTGCCAGCGGACTGGAGCTGTTGGAAAAGGATGAGAGAAATCCTCTAGTTACCACTACATATGGTACTGGTCAGCTGATTAAGGAGGCTTTAGACAAAGGCGTAAAGACCATCATAGTAGGTATTGGCGGCAGTGCCACTAATGATGGTGGTGCCGGTATGGTCCAGGCTTTAGGAGGAAGATTGTTAGACAAGGATGGTAAGGAGATTGGCTTTGGTGGCGGAGCCTTAAAGGACTTGGCAAAGATTGATCTATCTCAGCTGGACCCAAGGATTAAGGAAGTAGATATTGAAGTAGCCTGCGACGTAAACAATCCATTGACTGGTGAATTGGGAGCCTCCCACATCTTTGGGCCACAAAAGGGGGCCACTCCTGAAATGGTCTTGGAATTAGATGAAGCTTTAAAGCACTATGCAGAAATTATCCGCAGTGACCTAAAGCTAGATATAGAAAGGGTCCCTGGGGCAGGGGCAGCTGGTGGACTTGGGGCAGGAATTATGGCCTTTTTAGGAGGTAAGCTATCTCCTGGAATCGACATAGTCATAAAATACACCCAAATTGAAGATAAGATGGAGGGGGTAGACTATGTATTTACTGGTGAAGGCAGCATCGATAGCCAGACTAGGTTTGGTAAGACCCCTTATGGGGTAGCTAAGGTGGCTAAGAAGTTTAACCTACCTGTAATTGCCCTTGCAGGCAGCCTAGGCCATGATGTGGAAGTCCTCTATGATTATGGCTTTGACGCCTTCTTCAGCATCCTGCCTGGAGTTTGTGACCTTGAAAGAGCTCTAAAGGAGGGGGCAAAAAATATTGAACGGACCTGCGAGAATATAGCAAGGTTGATTAAAATCACTAGATACATTTTAGAGCAAAGTTAAAGTTATCCAGTTTATGGATTAAAATCGAGCTTATGGATTATAGTAGGTATGCGAAAGATTAAACATTAGAATTTGGATTAAGTTAAACACAGTGTTAAAAAGATAAAACACTGTGTTTTTTATACCAGAAGATGGGTAATAATAACCGAATCCCTAATTAAAGAAGAAAGGCTAAAGAAGATGTAACTTTTACCAAACTAGCCTAATTCTGTGATATAATTTATTAGTATCCTACTTATACTCTCCAAGCTGCTTGCAATTTATTCATATAATCCTCTTAAAGAAGAGCTGAAAATGCCGATATATCTAATATCCATGATAATTGAAAGGAGTCCTGATAATGAGTTTAAGAAACAAACTGATAATATTTGCAGTAGTAATATGCCTAGTAAGTATCTTAGCAATATCTATAGTAAACTATCAAATATCTTTAAAGGGCCTTGAAAATCAGGTTAATCAAAATGCTCAGCTAAGGGCTAATGGTATTGCTAAGGAGATCAATAACTGGATTTCCTACAATAAGACGGTGCTCTTGGAGCTACTAGGTGGAATCATAGAAGCTAATAACTTTGATTACGACTATGTATGCGACTATTTACAGTCAGCTAATGAAAGGAATCAGGGTATGGTATTTTTTATGCCCATGGCAGATGGTACCTTTTACGAAGGAAATAGATGGTTACCATCTTATGATGCCACTGAGACTGACTACTATAAGGGGGCTATGTCAACTAACAAGGTTTACATTACAGAACCCTATATAGACGGAAATACAGGGAACATGGTCCTATCCCTTACNAAATCTTTCAAAACAGAGGACGGCAGGGAAGGGGTTATGGGGGCAGATATTCAGATCGATTCTATAGTGGACATGGTGTCATCGGTTACTATTTCAGAGGGTTCATATGCCTTTTTAGTGGATCATATGGGCAATATTGTAAGTCATCCCAATGAGGATTTGGTTCCTAGCGTTAATAAGGGTGCCACCAACATTGCAGACATGCTGGAGGGTAAGCTATTAGAACTAGAAGAATCTTCAGATCTTAGCTTTAAAGATAGGAAGATTAAGGATTTAGATGGGGTAGAAAGGTACTTCTTTGTAGCTGATGTAGCTGAAGCCGGTTGGAAGGTAGGGGTTGCTGTAGCGGAGGACTTTGCCTTTGGAACTGTAAATGCTGCTACCAAATCCATCTTAATAGCTACCATAATCATCTTGGCTGCAGCTGTAGTTGCCTCCTGGTTCATAGCCAACAATATTACTAAGCCTATACTTAAGTCGGTAGATGTGGCCAATAAAATCAGTCAATTTGACCTTACCAATGAATTTTCTCAGAAGGAGCTGGAGAGGAAAGATGAGATCGGCACTATGTACAAATCCTACCAGGAAATAGTGGATAAATTTAGGGAATTTTCCCTAACTATGGAGGGCTTAATCCTAGATTATAATGAGGTATTTAGTGATGTTAAGGAGAGTATAAGGAAGATGGTAAGTGAATCTGAAGACACTTCAGCATCTACGGAGGAATTGTCTGCAGGTATGCAGGAAACGGCGGCAGCTGTCCATTCTATGGAAGAAGCAGCCCTTAACATTAATGATGCCATTTCAGACTTTGCTGAGAAGATGGAGAAGGGAGCTGCAACTACTAATGAAATCAGCAATAAGGCTGATGAATTGAGCAAGCAATTTAATGAGGATAGGGATAATACCTTAAATATCTATGCCAATACTAAGGGGGAAATTGAAAAGGCCATCCAATCAGCTAAGGAAGTAGAAAAGATCCATGTACTATCCAATGCCATTTTAAACATATCAGAACAAACCAACCTATTATCCCTAAATGCGGCTATTGAAGCTGCTAGGGCAGGAGAAGCTGGTAGGGGTTTTGCGGTGGTAGCTGAGGAGATTAGGAAGTTGGCTGAAAACTCCAATAAAACTATAGTGGAAATTCAGGAGGTTACTGAAGTCATAACCCAGGCAGTGGAAAGGCTAGTGGAAAATACCAACCATTTACTTGACTTCCTAGAGAACAGGGTGGTTAAGGATTACGACATGATGGTAGATGCCGTTGGCCAGTATAAGGATGATGGCTCTTACCTAAACGATATAATATCCGACCTTTCAGCAACATCAGAGGAAATAGCTGCTACAGTAGGTCAGATGACGGCTTCCATGAAGGATATCTCCATAACTGTAAAGGAATCCACCTCAGCAACTAACTTTATAGCTGAGAAGAATATGAGTATTGTTCAAGGCCTGACAGGTATTAGTGATATCTTAGAAAAGAATACGGAAAGGGCTAGACAAATACAAGCCATGATCCAGGAAATAAAAAAATAGAAAGTATATAGATTTTAAAACAGGTCCAAGGGCGGAAGCTCTAGGACCTTTTTAGTATAAATAACTAGAAAAACTATATTAAAGCAGCCATCTGCCTTCTAAAAACATAGGCTTCCATATATTGTTTCTATATAAGCTTCTTTTTGCTTGAATCAAAGCTTCAGCTAAAGTATAATATTTTTATAAAAGTAAGAGGGGGACTAGGTTTGAGAAAAATTACCATTGGGATACTACTTTCTCTATTGGTAGCAGCCTTAATCGGCGGTGGCATCTATCTTGTTAAATATAAGCCTAATGAGGAAGTTATAGCTTTTTCCCATGAAAATTATTTGATTATTGAAGACGTCTTAATAGAAGATGGTGAGCCTGTTATCCTGATGGATGATGATATTTACTTTTCCTATGAGGTCCTAAAGACCTATATAGATGAGGACATTTTCTATGATGAGGCTGAGAAGATGCTTATTCTTACCAACGAAAGATATGTAAAGCGCTTCATAGTAGACGAAAATGAGGCCAGCATCAATTCAAGGCCCTTTTTAATAGATAATCCCATTCGTATAATAGATGATAAGCTATATGTGCCCTTAGACTTATTTAAAGATGATTATGAGATATCAGTTGCCTATTACCCTGAGACCATGGCGGTAGTGGTGGACTATAGGGACAGGTACTACCTAGATGGGGAGGTAATCCTGGAGGGGGCTAGTATAAGGGCAGACCTAGACATAAAAGCCCCTAAACTACTTTCCAATATGGAAATTGCCACCAAGGTCTATGTATACGGGGAATATGAAAACTGGTATAAGGTAAGGACTTTAGATGGAATTCCCGGATTTATGGAGAAGAAATACCTAATGCTAAACCACACCAAGGACAAATATAAAACGGAATTAATAGATAGGCCTACTGAGAAGGAAGATAGGCCTCTTATTAATTTAACCTGGGACTATACCTATAGGAAGTTAACTAATACGGGTAATATAGGCCCCATAGAAGGGGTTAATGTCTTGTCTCCAACCTGGTTTTCAATCACCGATGCTGATGGTACCATCTATGATAAGGGGAACAGGGAATATGTAAGGAAGTATAGGGAGCTGGGCTATGAAATCTGGCCCCTAATAGACAACAGCTTTGATCCGGACCTAACCTATGAACTTCTAATCTCCAGTAGGAAGCGGGAGGGGCTGATAAAGCGAATCTTGGATATATACCTGGATTATGGCTTCCAGGGCATAAATGTAGACTTTGAAAATATCCACCTAAAGGATAAGGACCTCCTAACTCAATTCCTAAGGGAGCTTTACCCGGTTTTTAAGGAGGAAGGCCTCTATGTATCCATGGCCGTATCCCCCATCTCTACCAGCGAGAACTGGTCCTTAAGTTTCGACAGGGAAAGGCTTAAAGAAGCTACCGATTATCTGATGCTGATGGCCTATGACCAGCACTGGGCTACCAGCCCGGTGGCAGGCTCTGTAGCCCAGTATTCCTGGGTGGAAGCTAGCCTAAAGAGGGTGTTGGAGATAATACCTAATGAGCAGTTGATCCTAGGGGTACCCTATTATACCCGCCTATGGATTGAGGAGGAGGGTCAGCTAAGATCCCAGGCCCTATCTATGGAGACGGCCAATAGATTCATCCAGGAGTATAATATTGACCTTATTTGGGATGATGAGTCGAAGCAGTACTATGGGGAAGTAAGGAAGGATAATAAATTCTACAGAATTTGGCTGGAGAACAGCCAGTCCTTGGAATATAAGGCATCCCTAGTAAACAAATATGACCTAGCGGGTATTGCCAGCTGGCGTAAGGGTTTTGAAACGGAAGATATCTGGACTGCCATCTATAGGACCATTAACGGCCTATAGGCTAGCTACTATTAATTTTAAAAAGACATATGGCCCTTTTATAAAGCTTTAGGATAAAATCATATCTTTGTAGATAAAATAACTATTACCACAAGAAAGAAATCTATTGACTATGGCCTATAATTATTATACTATTAACTAGATATTATTTTTCAGGAATGAAATTGCAAAGGGGTTGTTTTAAATCTTCGCCGATACTCATAAGCTTATAGCTGCCAATATCCATGAAAATATTTATGATATCTACGGTTTAAAATTAGATAAGGAACGACTGCTAAGGGCATCAGTAGCACCGGATGTACTGCCACAATATAGGTTGATAAGACATTATAAGGATGAGAGCTTAAATTTTATAGTTAAGGAAATTATGAAGATAATCTTCGTCTGCAGGTATGTGGATTTGGAAAAGTTGCCTGACCCAATTGCCGTAAAGGCCTTGAGTAAAAAGATCGGTATCATATCCCATTATCTTTCAGACTATGTTTGTTATCCTCATGCCAACAGATGGACTTTCTTTGGTACTATGAAAAAACACATAAAATACGAATCTCTATTAAATGATTACGCAAAAACCCATGATTTTAAGAAGAGTGTAATTCAAGCAGACGATATTGATATCTATGATGGAAACCTGATTTCATTCAGGAGTAAGATAAAAAACTACATCAATGATGTAATCCAAGAATATGACGCAAAGGTCAGCTTTGCCAATGACTTAGATTTTGCCTTGTCGTTAAATCTTAAGATCTCATATTTCATCATAGATACCATCAGGGAATATACGGAAGAATTACATCCTCATTTTGTTTATGAACTATAAAGATATATTGGGTGCCAATATATCTTTTTTTTGACTTAATTATTTTTAACCCTAGTAGATGAAGTTTGCAATTGTTAAATTATCTTAAGGAATTCATTAGGATTTCTTCTATTAAAAAGCAGAAATATGTAGTATAATATTAGATGATGTCGGATTGTCTTTATTTTTTGAAGTATAGAAGGAGGGGGAAGATTGGCTTTGTTAGATAGCGATGCATACGATATATACGATCAACTAAAATATAATTTCCTATTTAATAACGACATCAATTGCATACATATCCTCCTGAACCTTTACGACATAGAGAACAACATTAGCAATATTGTTCCTAACTATATATCCATTAGCAACTTAAGAAAGAGCATCTCTAAGTTATTGATAGATAGAAGGGGAAACCATTTAATAGCTTATAATCTTGGAGAACTAATCCATGAGGACATAAATAGGTTAGAGCTATTTTTGTATGTAGAAGGCTATAAGTATGGTTTTCTTAACAATAAGGAAGCTAATCGATTGGAAGATTTAACTATAAAATACTATTCCATTGCAGAACTATATAATATGAAGTATCTATTCCACTTTAATACCCAGGAAGAAGAGGTAAGGGAGTTTAAAGATAGGATCTTTTCTGATATAGAAAAGGACGAAGAGAATAGCAGTAAGCTGAACGACCTTATTACCCAATACGTTACCCATATAATTCAACCTAAGGTCTTTTCACTTAATAAGCATTTGGACAAGCAATTATCTATAGATATGGATGAGGAAGGACTTAATATTAAAGAGGAGACCCTACTTACTGAGGAAGAATTGGAGAATATCTATGAGGAAGTATTAAGGGTAATAATGAAGGATGGACAGAGGATTTACCTTAATGCATGTTGGAATGGCTTAAATGATAGGGTATTGAAAAGGTATAGATAATTGTATAAAAAAACATATATTGGAAATAATAACCCTCTAGATAGAGTCTGGAGGGATTTTTAATGAGAAAAAATAGATTCCTAATTGTCTTCGGCTTCTGTTTAGTCTTTTTCGTAATGAGTTTTTACCTTGGCTATAAGTTGATGGACTTGAGTATAGAGGATAAGAAAATAGGACAGATAGAGGATATTCCAAGGCAGGAAGAGATAGAGATAGTTAGGGAAGAAAATAGGATATCTCCTAACACCTATATTGAGAGCCGGATACAATATTTGGAATGCGGCCATTTGGTTACTAAAAATGAATTGGCCAAGGCTGAAGTGGTCAACTTAACTAGGGAGGAATTTGAAGACTATTTGAGTAAGAATTATCCTTATTTAAGGCTAGTATCCTTTTCTAATACTAAGATAGTCCTCTTTGGAGAGAAGGACCACCTTTGTCAGGAGCATTATGTAATTGGAGAGCAGGAAGGATATGTAGCCATCTTTAACATAGATGAAAATGGGGAGAGGGTCCTATATAAAAGCTTTAAGGAATACCCCATAAGCTTATTACAAAAAATGGACCAAGACAAGCTAAGGGAAGGAATAGTAGTAGATAGTGAAGAAGAATTATCTAATATATTGGAAAACTTTATTTCATAGAATATAAATAGTATATAATACAATTATGAAATTTCTCAAAAATCCGCGAGCGCAGGATTTTATCAGTTTAACATCATATGTAACAACAGCCAAAATTTTTATTATTTAGATTAACATAAATTAATTACTATTCATAAGGACGAAGGCTTTTTGAAAGAGGCGTCTCATAGCATTAAGGATGCTATGAGACGTCTTTTTTAATATATTACTCGCCCCTATTTTGGTAAAGTAGGGAGCCTTAGATGGAGAGTTTATGTGGATTTCGTACTTTTGTTCTATATAAAATTATGTTACAATATATTAGTGTATCAAGCTTTTTTAGACAATTGAGTATAGGCGAAAGGGGATTTTGATGGTAATTTTAGGTATCGACCCAGGCCTGGCCATAGTAGGCTATGGGGTCATCGAATGTATAGGAAATAGGTATAGGCCTCTTGAATACGGTGCCATAACTACCGATTCCAACTTGGATTTTCCCAACAGGATAAAGAACATCTATGATCAATTGCTAGATGTTATAGATAGATATAAGCCTGAGGATTTAGCTATAGAGGAGTTGTTCTTCAATAAAAACGTTAAGACGGCCATCAAGGTGGGACAAGCCCGAGGGGTTGAAATCTTAGCTGCTGTACATAGGGATTTAAATATTTATGAGTACACTCCTTTACAGATTAAACAGGCTATAGTAGGATATGGTAGGGCGGAAAAATACCAGGTTCAAGAGATGGTTAAGCTTTTCTTAAACTTAAAGGAAGTACCAAAGCCTGATGATGTGGCAGATGCCCTGGCAGTGGCCCTTTGTCATGCCAGCTGCCTGAAGTTTAAAGAGGATTTTAGGATGAGATAGCAGGAGTGGTTAAATGTTCGATTTTATTAAAGGAATTATCGTAAGTATAGAGGCTGAATACGTAGTTATAGAGAATAATGGCATAGGCTATAGGGTTTATACCTCCACCAACACCAGCTTGAATTTACAGGTGGGCAAGGAGGAAATGCTCTATACGGAATTTCAGGCTAGGGAGGATGGAGTTTTCCTTTATGGCTTTAGGACTAAGGAGGAGATGGACATGTTCAATAATCTCTTAAAGGTGTCCAAGATCGGTCCTAAAACCGCCTTGGGAATTCTTTCAACCCTAAGTCCTAATAAGATTAAATATGCCATCGCTAATAAGGATCTAGACCTCCTTTGTAAGGTTCCTGGCATAGGGAAGAAGACGGCGGAAAGGATAGTCTTCGATCTGAAGGATAAGATAGATGCTAGTTTTGAGCTAGTAGAGGATGGGGAGGTAAATCCAAATACATATGATGAGGCTTTGGCAGGCCTAATGTCCTTAGGCTATTCCAGGCAGGAAGCGGACATGGTCCTGAAGAAGCTGGATTTGACTATGAGTTTAGAGGATATAATTAGAGAAGGTTTGAAGCTGTTATCTAAAAATTAAAGGGGTAATACTAGATGGATGAGAATAGGATAGTTTCTAAGACCGTCATTAGGGACGATTTAGAAAATGAAATTAGCTTAAGGCCAAAGTGGATGCATGAATACATAGGCCAGGATAAGGTAAAGGAAAAATTGAATATCTTTATACAGGCTGCTAAGGAAAGGAAGGAGTCTTTAGACCACGTCCTATTATTCGGACCACCAGGACTGGGTAAGACTACCCTAGCAAATATTATAGCCAATGAGATGGGGGTCAACATAAGGATAACATCTGGCCCAGCCATAGAAAGGCCAGGAGACTTGGCCAGCATCTTAACAAATCTGGGAGAGGACGATGTTTTATTTATAGATGAGATACATAGGATCAACCGGACTGTAGAGGAGATTCTTTATCCAGCTATGGAGGATTTCGCCCTGGATATTATCATCGGAAAGGGTCCCTCTGCCAGGTCCGTAAGGTTGGATTTGTCAAGGTTTACCCTAATTGGTGCCACTACCAGGTCAGGGCTTCTTAGCTCTCCCCTTAGGGATAGGTTTGGGGTTATGTTAAACCTAGAGCTCTATGATGTGGAGGATTTAAAGAAGATAGTAAAAAGGTCTGCCTCCATCCTAAATGTGGAAATCGACGATAAGGGGGCCCTGGAGATTGCTAAGAGGTCCAGGGGAACTCCTAGGATAGCCAACAGGCTCTTAAAAAGGGTTAGGGACTATGCCCAAGTGATGGAAAATGGGGTAATAAGCTGGGAGGTGGCCAAGAAGGGCTTGGAAATCCTGGAAGTAGACGAGCTGGGCTTAGACTATGTAGATAGGAAGCTTCTCCTAACTATGATTGAAAACTTTAGGGGAGGTCCAGTAGGCCTAGATACCCTGGCTGCAGCCACAGGGGAGGAGAGGGGAACTATTGAAGACGTCTATGAGCCCTATCTGATCCAGATTGGCTTTATGAATAGGACTCCTAGGGGTAGGGTGGTAACTAAAAAGGCTTACGATCATTTCAATTTACCATATGAGGAGTAGGTGGCTATGAAGAGGTGGATATATTTAATACTTGTAATAATTTTATTAGTTGGTGCTTTACCTTCCCATGGAGGTCAGGTAGAATATATAGATGTAAAAATTGGCAACCTAGGACTAGCTGAAGAAGTAACCTTATATTCTGATAGTGGATTTTCCATCTATGAAAAGAATACTAAAGAAGTCTTATATGAAATTGCAGCTGGGGAGTTAAGGCTACTTCCCAATGGAGATGAGATGGAAATCCTTGATTATTCCTTAGGGGCTGATATGGACTTATCTAATGTAGATTCTCCTAATGGCTCTAGTTTAGATGCTGAAGCTGAGGAGAAAATTCAACTAGCCATGGATGGCTCCATCATCATAGGAGCCCAGGATGATTCCCTAGTTAAGGTAGGGGAAAATAGCTATAGGGATTATATTAGCTTTCTTAAGAATAGCAGTAGTATTTTAATCCTTAACCACATCCATATAGAGCACTATCTGATGGGGGTTCTAGCTAAGGAGATGCCTGCCAGCTCTCCTATGGATGCTTTAAAGGCTCAGGCCATTGCTGCCAGAAGCTATACATATACTAGTTTAAGTAGGCATAAGGGAGAAGGCTTTAACCTTTGCAGCACTACCCACTGTCAGGTTTACGCCGGCTATGAAGGGGAGCACCCTAGGACTAATGAGGCTGTAATCCATACCTTCGGCGAATATATAATCTATGGGGGTAGGGTGGTAAATACCCCCTACCACTCCAATTCGGGAGGATATACGGAAGCTAGTGAAAACGTCTGGGGAGGCAGCCTAGCCTATTTAAGGGCTGTTAAGGATGATTATTCCTTAAATTCACCCCATAGCTCCTGGACCATTAGCTTTGCAGCTGAGGAATTAGAAGCTAAGCTAAGGGCCGGCGGTGTAGATCTGGGGCAATTAAAGGATATAGAAATCCTAAATACTACTGAAAGCGGTAGGGTAGCGGATTTAAAAGTTATAGGTTCCAGGGGAGAAAAAGTCCTTAAGGGTTCAGAACTGAGAAGCCTACTTGGAGCCAATAACTTAAAGAGTACCCTATTTACCATAAGTAAGGAAGGTTCTACTAAGGATGAGAAGGTCCATGTGATAGCTGGCGATGGCCAGATAAGGGCTGTAGATTTAAATGGCCTTTATATAATAGATGGTAGTAAAAAACTATCAGCTAATAATAATGATATTTTAAGGATTAAGTCAAAGGATACTACTTATACCTTAGAAAATAAGGTAAGTAAGCCTACAGCCTTCATATTCGATGGAAAGGGCTACGGCCATGGTGTAGGTATGAGCCAGTATGGGGCTATAGAAATGGCCAAATTAGGTTACAATTATATTGATATTATCAAACACTACTACACTGGTGTTGAAGTAAAAAATATAGGGAAGTAAGGATGAAGCTATGAAGACGAAAGACTTTTATTATAATCTACCAGAGGAATTGATTGCACAGGTTCCCATTGAAAATAGGGACAATTCTAGATTACTAGTATTAGATAAGGAAAGTGGAAATATAGACCATAAACATTTTAAGGATATTATCTACTATCTAGAAGCAGGCGATACTCTAGTTCTTAATGACACTAGGGTCTTGCCTGCCCGACTTTTTGGTAATAGGCCTGGCAAGGAGGAAGCTATAGAATTCTTGCTCCTAAAGAGGACTGAAGATGATGTTTGGGAGTCATTAGTAAAGCCGGGTAAGAAGGCTAGGATTGGCCACCAGATAGAATTTGGAGGCGGCCTTTTAAAGGGTGAAATTATTGGCTATGGTGAAGGGGGGACTAGGTTTATTAAATTCCAGTATGAGGGGATCTTTGAGGAGATCCTGGACCAGCTGGGAGAAATGCCCCTACCCCCTTATATCCATGAGAAGTTGGAGGATAGGGAAAGGTATCAGACGGTCTTTTCCAAGCATCCCGGCTCTGCAGCAGCTCCTACAGCAGGCCTTCACTTTACAGAAGAACTACTGGAGGAGATTAAGGCTAAGGGGGTTAATATAGCCTTTATCACCCTTCATGTAGGCCTAGGAACCTTTAGGCCTGTTAAGGTGGAGGATATTAAGGACCACCATATGCATTCGGAGTACTATGAGGTAAGCCAGGAGGCTGCTGATATTATTAACGAAACTAAGGAGAAGAATAAAAGGGTTATAGCGGTAGGTACCACCTCCTGCAGGACCCTAGAGACTATAGGGGATGAGGATGGCAGGGTAAGGCCCCAGTCCGGCTGGACGGACATCTTCATCTACCCTGGCTATGAGTTTAAGGTTGTAGATGCCTTGATTACCAACTTCCACCTGCCGGAGTCAACCCTCTTGATGCTGGTAAGTGCTTTTGCAGGTAGGGAGTTGATTCTAAAGACTTATGAAGAGGCTGTAAGGGAAAGATACAGGTTCTTCAGCTTTGGTGATAGCATGTTCATCAAATAATGGGAGGTTAAAGATGAATTTTAAGTTTGAGTTGATAAAGGAAGAAAAATATACTAAGGCCAGGTTAGGTAGGCTCCATACTCCCCATGGAGTAATAGAGACCCCAATCTTTATGCCGGTAGGCACTAGGGCTACAGTTAAGGCCATGACTCCAGAGGAGGTTAAGGACCTGGGTGCCCAAATCATCCTAAGCAACACCTACCACCTATATTTACGCCCAGGCCATGATCTAGTAGAGGAGGCTGGAGGCCTACATAAGTTTATGAATTGGCATGGGCCGATACTAACGGATAGCGGTGGCTTTCAGGTATTCAGCCTTGGAAAGCTGAGAAAGATTAAGGAGGAAGGGGTGGAGTTTAGGTCCCATATAGATGGATCCAAGCACTTTATAAGCCCTGAAAAATCCATTGAGATTCAAAATGCCCTAGGGGCGGATATTATTATGTGCTTCGACGAATGTATCCCCTATCCAGCCAGCTATGAATATGCAAAGCAGTCCATGGAAAGGACTACCCGCTGGGCTAAAAGGTGTAAGGAGGCCCACAAGAAGCCTGATAGCCAAGCCCTATTTGGAATAGTGCAAGGGGGTATGTATAAGGACCTAAGGAAGAAGAGTGCCGAGGATCTAATTGAGTTGGATTTCCCAGGCTATGCCATAGGGGGCTTAAGTGTTGGGGAGCCCCTAGAGATGATGTGTGAAATGCTTGACTTTACAACTCCCCTACTGCCTAAGGATAAGCCTAGATACAATATGGGGGTAGGTACTCCAGATTACCTATTTGAATCGGTAATTAGGGGTATAGATATGGCTGACTGCGTCCTGCCTACTAGGGTTGCTAGGAACGGAACCCTACTAACTAGTCAGGGTAGGTTGGTCATCAGGAATGCCAAGTATAAGAGGGACTTTTCCAAATTAGATCCGGAGTGCGACTGCTATGCCTGCCGCAATTATTCCAGGGCCTATGTAAGGCATTTATTCAACGTAGACGAGATCCTAGGGGCTAGGTTGGCCACCATCCACAACCTATACTTCCTCTTGAAGCTGATGGAAAACATCCGAGAAGCCATTAAGGAGGATAGGCTGCTGGAGTACAGGGATGAATTTTATAGAAAATATGGTTATATTTAAAAATTTAATGATTTTTTCAACATATCTAGGTATAATATAAGTAGCATGTACACTAGGAGGGGATAAATAATGAACGCACAACAATTACAAGGATTACTGCTGCCAATTGGTATGCTAGCGATCTTCTACTTCTTTGCCATTAGACCACAAAAGAAGAGGGAAAAAGAGATCCAAGAAATGCGTGACAGCTTACAGGTAGGGGATGAGGTAATTACCATAGGTGGTATCCTAGGAAGGATCGTAACAGTAAAGGAAGACCAAGTGATTATAGAGGTTGGCAATACTAAGACCAGGTTAGAGATGACTAAATGGGGCATCGGTTCAGTAGTTAAGAAAAAATAATTATATAAATGAATAGATTACAATAAAACTCCTTTATTAGGAGTTTTTTGTAATATTCCACCCTTTTTTTAAATAAATATGGGCTTTGTAAACTAAACATGAAAAAATAGCACAATGTTTTATAGAATTGCTTTAAATTACTTTCAATTTCGCCTTGACGATT
>JGI24714J26587_10001822_pt1 | contig 14725 bp, 15 predicted proteins | sample BioPla4DNA2_FD_26587 | JGI IMG/M metagenome (IMG submission 26587)
TCAAAGCTTTGGGAAATAAGTTTTTATAATTATGATAAAACAAGTGAGTTGAGCTATAGTTACAAAAATGAATTTTATGAAAGAATCTAAAGTTATTAAATAAATTATATAAAAGTAAGGATTAGAATTACATTATTAATTCTAAACCTTATTTTTTTTACTATAAGACACTAAAGATTAAATATTAAATTGAAAAATTTCGCTTCAAAAGGAATATAACTTATGAAGTGTTCCGTTAAGTACAAATTTTTTGCATTTAAATCAAGATTTTAACATAAAAGTTTATTTTATATTAGAATATTTGTAGGGAATGGGGGGAAAGTGTTATGAGATATAAATATTTAGTGAAGCAGCATGATATAACAGACTGTGCGGCAGCATGTTTAGCAACAATATGTATGTATTATAAAAAAGAAATTACTATTACAAAGCTTAGGGATACTTTAGGAACAGATATTAAAGGGACAACTTTAGCAGGTTTAGAAGATGGAGCGAAAAAGTTAGGATTTGACACTAAAGCTATTAGAGTTGATAAGGAAGGATTTAAAAGTAAATACACACTTCCAGCTATTGCTCACGTTATTACTAAAGAGGGTTTAAGCCATTTTGTAATTGTACATAAAATTAAAAAGGAAGAAGTAATAATATTAGATCCAGCTAAGGGAAAAGAAAAGGTTAATATAGATGAATTTTTTGAAAGTTTTGATGGAGTACTACTTTTACTAGTACCGAACAATCAATTTAATCCTGGCAAAATAAAGGGACAAGGTATNCTTAATAAGTTTATTCAATTATTGCTTCCTCAAAAATCACTTTTTATATATAGCATAATCGCATCAGTTATATTAACTGTATTGGGAATAGCATCTTCATTTTTTAATAAAATTCTTATGGATGAAATTCTTCCTTATAGCTTAAAAAATCAACTGAATATTTTTGTTATAGGATTTTTAGTTCTAGGAATAACACAAATAGGACTTGGGGCAATAAGGCAGCATATGCTTTTATATTTATCTCAAAAAATAGATATACCTTTATTATTGGGGTATTTTAAGCATGTTTATAAATTACCTATGAAATTTTTTGCAACACGAAAGGTCGGAGATATTTTAACTAGGTTTAGCGATGCCTTTACAATAAAAAATATACTAACATCAGTTTCGCTTTCGCTAATAATGGATATTGTTTTAGCAATTGCATCTGCTTCTATACTTTATGTTATGAATCAAACTCTATTTATAGTTATTTTAGTTTTAACATTAGTGAGTGCTGCATTAATATATATTTTTAAACATCCGTATAAGAAAATTAACATGGAACAAATGGAAGCAGGGGCTAGGTTAAATAGTCATATTATAGAAAGTCTAAAGGGAATTGAAACTATAAAGGTTCATGCAGCAGAAGAAAAAAGCATTGAGAAATTAGAAAATGAGTATATAAGAAATTTAAAAATTGCCTTTAAAGAAGGAGTTTTATCAAACATTCAAGGATCAATATCTGGAGCAGTATCTACTATAGGAAATCTTGTTCTTATGTATATCGGAGCAAGAATGATAATGGATGGAGATATAACTTTAGGAAGCCTTATGGCATTTACAACTTTATCAGGATATTTTATGGACCCAATTGGAAGACTTATAAGCCTTCAATTAAGCATTCAAGAAGCTAGTATTTCCTTAAAAAGAATTTCTGAAATATATGAAGTTGAAAAAGAGCAAGATGAAGATGATTTTGAAAAAGTAAAAATAGAAAAAATTGATGGCGATATAGAACTAAATAATATTACTTTTAGATATGGAAGCAGGTCACCTGTTTTAAAAGATGTAAGCATAAAAATACCGAAAGGTAAAAAGGTTGCTTTAGTTGGTGAATCAGGAAGTGGAAAAACTACAATATCTAAATTAATATTAAAGTACTATACACCTGAAGAGGGAAAAATAAATGTAAATGGATATAATATTGAAGAATTAGACTTATATAACTTAAGACAGAATATATCTTATGTTCCTCAAAATGTAGAGCTATTTTCAGGAAGTATTAAGGATAATATAACTTTAGGAAGACCAAATGCAAGTTACGAGGAAATAAAAGCAGCTTGCGAAAATGCAGGGTGNAGCGAATTTATTGAAAGACTACCTGGTAAATATGGAACATTCCTAGAAGAATCTGGTGGTGGACTTTCAGGAGGGGAAAAACAAAGGCTTGCATTAGCAAGAGCATTAATTAAAAAACCTAAATTTATGATATTAGATGAAGCTACTAGTAATTTAGATTTTATAAGTGAAGCAAAAATATTTAACACCTTATTTAAGAAAGGGAGAAATATAACAATGCTTATTATAGCTCACAGACTTTCTACTATAAGAGATTGTGACATTATTTATGTTATGGATAAGGGAAAAGTAGTTGAAGTCGGAGATCATGAAAGTTTGTTAAGGAAAAATGGATACTATTATAAATTATATATAAGTCAAGTAGGTTCTTTCGAAGAAAAAGAAATAGTATTTAAAGAAAATTTAAATATAAGTACAGAAGATATTTCTTCTAAAGAAACTAAATTGAATGAGGATGTTATTGAGGAGGGCGAAGTTTATGAGTACAATTGAAAAAATAATAGTGAGAGAAAATAAAACTTACAGTTTGCTTATCAAAAACTTGGAGTATACGCTTTTGAAAATGATATAAAGTTAAAGGGAGATTCATATACGGTTTTTGTTAAACAAGAAGAAGAAAATATAGTAGCAGATGTATTTATAGAACAAGTGAAAGGTGGAGAATTACTTGAAAGTATATAACTTAAATGAAATTACTGATAGTAAAATACTCTATGATAAAAAACCACCTGCTTTTATGAATTATATTATTTTGATAGTTTTAGCTTTAATAGCTGCAGCTTTAATTTTGGCAAATAAATCTGTAAAAACATATATGGTAAAAGGACAAGGCTTAGTTGTTTCAGAAAATAAGTCCCATATAATGACTAAAACATCAGGAGAAATAAAGGAAGTATTTATTGAAGAAGGAAGAGAAGTAAAAGAAGGAGACATATTATTTACAACAACTAGTTTAGAAACAGACCTTCAATTAGAGCAAGTAAATGCCCAAATAGATACTTATAGTAAAAGGATTGAATTATTAAGACTAGCAGAAGAAAATGCAACTAATGGTACTAATTATTTTGATAGATATAATGAGACAGAAAGTGAATTTTATAATAGATTATCGCAGGCTTATATAGCTAGAAAAGAATTTGATGTAGATGAAAAATCATTAGAGGATCAAGGATATGAACAAAAGCAAATTGATGAGTATGTGAAAACACAAAAAAATAAAGCTAATGAACAGTATTTTAAAACTATTTCAGAGTTTTCTAATGAAAAGAATCAATATGAAATGGAGCTATCAAAGCTAATAGCTCAAAAGGAAGCTTTAGAAAAGAGTAAAGAGCAATATCAAGTAGTAGCTCAGAAAAATGGAACAGTACATTTAAATACACCACTAACAACTGGAATGGTAATTCAAGGTGGAAGCTTAATTGGAACAATAACTAGTAAGGAAGAAGAGTTAATTATAGAAACTATGCTGCCTTCTAGTGAAAGACCTAGAATCCATATTGGAGATGAAGTTTCATTAGCAATTGGGGGGCTTAACCAAGCAGAATATGGGACAGTGCCTGGAAAGGTTCTTAGCATTGATGAGGATGCCACAATTGATAATGAAAATGGAAGTGTATATTTTAAAGTAAGGGTAAAACCTGAAAAAATATACTTAGAAGATTCTAAAGGTGAAAAAGTTAATTTAAGCTTGGGAATGATAACAGAAACAAGAGTTAAATATGAAAAAATAACTTATATGAAATACCTATTAGAACTTATTGGAGTTAAATTCAGTTAATTACTTTGTATTAAAAGAAAATTAGAATATAAATTTTAGCAGACATAGCGCGCAAATTAATTAAGTGTATGTTAAAAATTTACATGTATCTAATGTTCTTTTAAAAAATATATATAAATAATGGAGGAGAATTATGAGTGCTTTTGTATTAAACAGAGGATATGAATTACAATTACCAAACAGTTACGTTGATATTGACAACGATGAAATGGAGTATGTTGATGGAGGTGCATACGCTACATCACATTGGTGGGGATATGCAATAAACTTGAACGAAAGTGAATGTGAGGATTTAATTTATTATTTAAGGACTGGTAAAAATGTTTTTTATGCTTTAGGTCTTATGAGCGTTAAATTACCACCATTTGCATTAGCACTTGGCCTTGTTGGAGTATATACTCAACAAATGATTGATAGTTTAACATATGGAAAGAATAATGGTGGCGGTGCTACATTGAATCTAATTAAGCAAGGAAGTAGTGGGTATTTTCCAACTGTAAATCCATGGTAAAATTATGTTCGTATAAACTTTGAAAATATATATGAGGGATTTGAAATAGATGGGAAAAAAGTATTTTATAGTAGTTATGGTTTGTTTTGTACTTATGGGCATATGGGATGTAATTGAGCCAATAATAAGAAATAGTCAAGTTTTAAGTATTTCGGAATATGGTGTTTATTTATTAAAAAGCCTTTTTAATGTTTCCATAGGGGCAATACTGGTTATATCATTTATATATCTTTATAAGAAATATGAAAAATGATTAGTTTAATATACTAAAATAAAAATATAAGGAAAGAGCTAGTATCCATATTACTAATTCTTTCTTTCACGTACGCTAGCATAGGTAATATGTAGCGGATGTATGAGATGAAGAGTGTTGGTCTTGCATGAGGAGTTTTAGTAACCGCAACTTTTGCAGCTACAAATTTAGCAGTAGCTTGTTCAGCAGCAACTTTATATCTAACAGATAAGGGGGCTCAAGTAAACTCAACAAGTATATTTGGATTTATTCAATATTGGTCAACTAAGAAACTTTAAAAAGAGCAAGCAATAACTTCCAGTTATTGCTACAACCTCTGGGGTCATAACAGAAACTGGAGGTTTCTGTTTGCTAATGGCTCAAAAAAGTGGAACAGTACATTTAATCACATTATTAACAACTGGAATGGTAATTCAGGGAGGAAGCTTAATTGGAACAATAACTAGCAAGGAAGAAGAATTAATTATAGAAACAATGTTACCTTCTAGTGATAGGCCAAGGATTCATGTTGGAGATGAAGTTTCATTAGCGGTTGGTGGCCTTAACCAAGCGGAATATGGAACAATACCTGGTAGTGTCCTTAGTATTGATGAAGATGCCACCATTGATAATGAAAATGGAAATGTATATTTCAAAGTAAGGATTAAGCCTGAAAAAACTTATTTAGAAGATTCTAAAGGAGAAAAAGTTAATTTAAGCTTAGGTATGGTGACAGAAACAAGAGTAAAATATGAAAAGATTACTTATATGAAATATCTTTTAGAACTTATAGGAGTTAAATTTAGTTAATTAATTTGCATTAAAAGAAAATTGGAAAGATAAATTTTAGCAGACATAGCGCGCGAATTAATTAAGTGTGTGTTAAATATTTACAAATATCTAATATTCTTTTAAAATATATATAAATAATGGAGGAGAATTATGAGTGCTTTTGTATTAAGCAGAGAATATGAATTAAAATTACCTAATAGCTATTTTAAATGTTGACAGAGATGAAATGGAGTATGTTGATGGGGGAAGTGTTTCATTACCCGTAAAATCATCATATTTGAATAGACAGAATTGCATTGTTACAGCAGCCGGTTTAATAAATGGTGGAAAAGTATCTGGAATGACACTACATCAAATAGCAGCTGAAATATATGCACATGCCATGGCTTATTATTGTTCACCGGTGCTTATTGGAATCGGAATATCTAGAGCGGAAGTAAATAACTTAATAATAAGAGCTAACCCGATAGATATTGCAGATGGTGGAGATACTTCCGTACGTAGAGCACTATACAATACAATATGGTTTTCGGCTGATTTATTCTAATAGCACAAATCATATCCCTCTTTAAGGAGGAAGTAAAATATATTTAAAGGGCTATTTGAAGATTTCCTTTAGAAAGGGATAAAGTTGGAGATGAAAATCATCAAGATTATACTCAATATTACTATAAAGAGAAAATAGAATTAGTAGTTATGCTGATGCTAAATAATTTAAATTAGGACATATTAAAATGTACCCTATAGAATAGACAATTAAAAAAAGTCTATTCTGTGGGGTATTTTTATGTATAATAAAATAAATATAATTTAGAGAAGATTACGATGAGCAAAAAGTTATTTACAAATAAAGAAATATCAATATTAACACAAGATAAATACGTTGAAAAAGTTAGTAGCAAAGGAATTACATATACAGATGAATCTAAAAGAAAATTTATAGCCGAAAATCAAAATGGAAAAGCCCCAAGAAAAATATTTGAAGAACATGGATTTAACATAGATATTTTAGGCATGAAACGTGTTCAATCATCAGGTAAAAGATGGCGCTCCGCATTTCGTAGAAATGGGGTATCTCAATTACAGGATACCAGAAAGTTTAATAGTGGAAGGCCGGACAAAAAAGAATTATCAATTGAAGAAAAATACAAAAAGCTTGAAGCAAAAATAAAACTTTTAGAGGCTAAAAATGAATTGCTAAAAAAGTTAGAAATGATGGAAAGGAGTGTGAGAAGAAAAAGATAGAATTGCTAGCTTGCGAAAAGTTTGTTGTGATTAGATCAGTTATAGAAAAATATAGACTTAAAAATAGAGTTGGTTATTTTTGTGAGTTATCGGGTATTTCACGGTCCGGATATTATAATTATTTTTCATCTAAATCAATTTCTAAGCGAGATAGTCAAGAATCTAAGGATTCAGAAAGTTATAAAAATATATTAGCTGCTTTCGAATTTAAAAGCCGTAAAAAAGGTGCTAGGCAAATAAAAATGACTTTATCAGATCATTTTAGTATTAACTATAATTTAAACCGTATTAGAAGAATTATGATAAAATACAATATTATTTGTTCTCATAGAAAAGCAAATCCATATAGAAAAATGATGAAAGCTATAAAAGAACATGCTGTTTTACCAAACTTGTTAAATAGAGATTTCAAACAGAATACCCCAAGAAAAGTATTACTAACCGATATAACATATCTATTTTTTAAGAACGGCCAAAAGGCTTACTTGTCGACCATTTTAGATGCCGCTACAAATGAAGTTTTAGCTTATAATGTTTCTAAAAGCTTAAAAATAGATATCGTAATTGATATCATTGATAATCTTTTGAGCACAAAACACAGATTACATAAAGATGTATTTATTCATTCAGATCAAGGGGCACATTATACAAGCGCTATATTTCAAAATAGAGTAAAAAAACATAATATAGGACAATCTATGTCTAGGCGCGGTAACTGCTGGGACAACGCCCCGCAGGAATCGTTTTTTGGTCATTTAAAGGATGGCGCGTATATCAAGGAATATGAAGCATTTGAAGAACTAGCTACTGAAATAGATGATTATATTGATTATTATAATAACTATAGATCTCAGTGGAATTAAAAAAAGATGACTCCTGTTCGATAGAGAAATCATCTATTGAAAACTGTTGTACAGTATTTTTAAAACCGTCCTTGACGAAGTATAAATTCTATAAAATTTTTTGTTTTTTGAATGAGGAGAGCTTAATAAAGAGACTTCAATTTTTTGATGAGCGTAGGGAAAATGCATCAAAGATTAATCAGATTAAAATTAAGAGAAATTCAGTATTATTCTAGTTATGCTTTAGAGGTAAAAAAAGAACATTAAATTAGGATAAACCTAAAATAAAGTTCTTATGATATTTCTCCTAACATATATTACTTCTAATAAGTAGAGGTAATATATACTGAGGATAAAATTTAAGGTGTTATTATATCAAAACTAGAGAAAAGCAAATATCAATTTTAATGTTAGTATCACTTGTTATTTCAAAAGGAAATTTAGAACAAACAAAATTATTTAGCCATTCCTTAGAAACTTTCTTAAGAAGATTAAAGTGAATCTATGTGCTATGAAATTTAAATCTAATTCTATTTTGTATAATTATCAAAGTAACCTTGAATATATACAATAGGTGTTCCTTTATCTCCACTTCCAGAAGTTAAATCTGCTAAGGAACCTATTAAGTCTGTAAGTCTTCTTGGAGTAGTTCCTTGAGAAGCCATACTTCCAACTAAATCTTCGTCTTTATTTTTTATATATTCTGATATAGCATTTTTTAATTCTTCACCCTTAAGGTCAGCAAAATCATTATCTGCTAAGTATTTTAGTTTTATTTCATTTGGTGTACCTTCCAGGCCCTTAGTATAAGCAGGAGATACAACTGGGTCAGCTAGTTCCCATATCTTACCTACAGGATCTTTGAATGCACCATCTCCATTAACCATAACTTCTACTTCTTTTCCAGTCTTTTCTCTAAGAACAGCTTGAATTTTATCTACAACAGGCTGACAGTTTCTTGGGAATAATTTAATAGTATCTTCAGTAGATTTATTTGATCCTAATAGACCATAATTTTCATTAAATCCACTTCCATCAATTGATTCATTTAATATATCATCAAGACTAAATACTTTAACTGCTCCATTAGCCTTTAATATTCTCTTTGTTCTGAATCTTGTATGTATATCACAAGCAAGTACGCTTTTTGTATATTCTAAAATTGTTTTAGGGTTGTTTGAGAATATAACTTCACATTCTATGCCACATTCTTCTACTAATGATTTATAATATTCTACATAATCAACACCAGTAAATTGATGCTTATTATATCCAAATAATTCACGGAACTTTTCTTCAGTTAANACATCGCTCCAAGGATTTACTCCCTTTTCATCAAGAAGATCTATATCAACTAGGTGGTTACCAACTTCGTCAGAAGGGTAGCTAAGCATTAATACTATTTTTTTAGCAGCTCCCTTTGCAATACCACGAAGATTAATAGCAAATCTATTACGGCTTAAGATTGGAAAAATAACGCCAATAGTATCATCGCCAAATTTTGCTTTTATATCTGTTGCAATATTGTCAACTGTAGCATAATTCCCTTGAGCACGCGCAACAATAGATTCAGTTAAAGTTACTATATCCTTATCATTAATTGTAAAGCCTTCAACTTCAGATGCTTTAAGTACACTTTCAACAACTATATCTTCAATAATATCTCCTTGTTTTACTATAGGGCAACGAAGTCCTCTAACAACTGTTCCAACAACTCTTTCCAAAACAATCTCTCCTCACAATGTTAATTTGTTTTTATATTTTCTAATTTACTATTATAATATACACTATAGTTATGATATAAGTAAAATAAATAAATCATATAAAAGGTATAAGGAGAAGTTATATGATAAATAAACTAGATTTATATAGAGTTTTTTGGCAGGTGGCTAAAAATAAAAGTTTTTCAAAGGCTGCAAAGGAATTATATATGACTCAGCCAGCAATAAGCCAATCTATAATGCAATTAGAGGCTGAGTTAGATACAAGGCTATTTAATAGAACAACAAAGGGAGTTTCTTTAACTGTTGAAGGCAGTGCCTTATATGACTATGTAAATTCTGCTATTAAATTAATAGATTCAGGAGAAGAAAAGCTTTTAGAGTTCAAGAATTTATCTGTTGGAGAATTAAAAATTGGAGTAGGAGATACTATTTCTAGATATTTTCTACTTCCTTATTTAGAAAAATTCCATATTAAATATCCTAATATTAAATTTAAAATAATAAATGGCACTACCTTAGAATTATGTTCTATATTGAAAGCTGGGGAAATAGATATAGCAATATGCAATTTTCCTTTGGAAGATTCAAATTTAGATCAAAAGCCCTTATTTGAAATTCATGATATTTTTGTATGTGGGGAAAAATATAAGGAAAAAATAAAAGATAAATTAACTTTTGAAGAAATAGCTAAGCATCCTTTAATATTACTTGAAAGAAAATCTAATTCAAGAAAATATGTTGAAAATTTTATGTTAAGTAAGGGAGTAAGTATATCTCCAGAATTTGAACTAGGATCCCATGATTTACTTTTAGAGTTTGCTAAAATAAACTTAGGAATAGCTTCTGTAACAAAGGAATTTTCAAAAGAATATTTAGATAATGGAAGTTTATTTGAGGTAGAAACCACAGAAAATATTCCTTCAAGAAGTATTGGAATATGCTCCTTAAAAAGGGTTCCATTATCTTTAGCTGCAAATAAGTTTTTAGAATTAATATTACAGGTAAAAAACTAAATTATTAAAATGGAGTGATTAATATGGAATATATAAAAATAAGAAAAATTAAAGATAGAGAACTAAAAAAACTAAGGAAAAAGGAAGAAAGAATATTAGCTAAAAAAGAGGGGCTTTTAAAATCAAAAATAAATCCAGTTGCTGACAAAATAGAAGAAGTAATACCTGATAAATTAAGAAATACCCTAGAAAGTGCTTTTTATAATGGCTTTAAAATTGTATTGAAAAAGGGAAGTAAATATATAGAAAAGTTATACGATAAAGAAAAAATAAAAGCAGAACATGATGTTAATAATTTTTCAGTATTTAGAAAATTAAATAGAAAAAGTATTAGGAGTTTAGATAGTGTAAGTAGAAAAAGCAAGCTTATTAATGCAACTATTTCTACAGCAGAAGGAGCAGGCCTTGGACTATTGGGAATTGGAATACCAGACATTCCAATCTTCATAGGGATGATATTAAAAACCGTTTATGAAATTGCCCTAAGCTATGGATTTGATTATGAAAAGGAAGAAGAGCAAATTTTAATTTTATATTTAATATGTACTGCCCTTACAAATGAAGAAAGACAGGTGAAGTTTAATAATAAGCTTGATTATTTAGCTGAAAAAATAGATCTAAATATGCAAGNAGAAGAAAGTCTTGAAGAAACTATTAAGCTAACCTCAGAGGTTTTATCTGATTCCCTCCTTATAGCAAAGTTTATTCAAGGATTGCCTATAGTGGGAGTGCTGGGAGCAGCTACTAATTATAGCGTAATTAATAAAGTAAGTAATTTTGCTAGAATAAAATATAAAAAAAGATATTTAAAAAATAATTTATAATTTTAATAGAAAAGTTATTAAAATTATGCTTTTTAAATATCTTAATTTCATTATTTAAAATAAATGAGCAAATAGTTTATTTTCTTTCTCATAAACAGAAACATAAAAATAATTCCATGGAACTTCTGTAGCCCCTATTCTTGATATAGCTACCCTAACTTTGAAGGCATGACCTAAATTTGTATTTGAATCTGCTCCCTCATAGGTAACTTTATCTAATTTTAAATACATCTCTTCTCCAGGGGCAAGTTCCATTTGATTTCTAAGGGAACTAAGGTCTTTTTTTAATTTATTCATATCAGTATTATTTATGGAAGTAATTAAATCTTCAGAATTTTTATCGTAAGATAGTAGATACTCATAAACAGATTCATCTTCATTTACATATTTATAGAGCAAGTCTTTTATAAAATCAATTTCTTTATATTCTCCATATACATGGGAAATGCCCTTTTGATCATCATAAATATCTGAATTAATTTCAATTTCATTAATATCCTTTGCAGAAGTATATTCTTTTTCAAAAGCATAAAATGTAGTAGGAATCTCCTCTTCAATAGCAATTTCTTTTTCTTCTGCTTCAATATTTTCATTATATGAATTTTCCTTTTCCAAAGAAGGCGTACAAGCGCTCAAAGAAAATATAATAAATGCAGAAAATAATGTTAAAATAATCTTATTTTTTTTCATAGGTACCTCCTAAAATATAATTAGCATAATAATAATTTTAAAGTAAAAAATATATAAAGTAAATATAGGCAAAAGGACTAAAATTTTATAATAAACAATCATATAAGATGCTTATTTCAGTTGAAAAATATAATTTTAATAATATAATTAAAGTAAGAAAATATAAATAAAAAAATATATTATTTAGGAGGTAATACTATGTCAGTAACCATGTTACACACTTGTATTAGAGTAAAAGATTTAGAGGCTTCATTAAAATTTTATAAAGAAGCATTAGGGTTAATAGAAACAAGAAGAAAGGACTTTCCTGAGCATAAATTTACTTTAGTATATTTATCTAATGAAGAAGGCGGCTACGAGGTTGAACTTACTTATAATTATGATGTTGAAAAACCATATGATCTTGGAAATGGATTTAGCCATATTGCTGTAGGAACTCAAGATTTAGAAGGAATGAGAGAAAAGCATATTGCCTTAGGGTATGAAGTTACACCCCTAAAGGGTCTGCCTGGAAGCGTGCCAACTTATTACTTTGTAACAGACCCAGATGGATATAAGGTTGAGGTTATAAGAAAATAATAAGCCATAGTAGTTACTAAAAGTTACTAGTTTATTTATTCCATTTTAGTGAAGACTATATAGTAATTAAACTAAGAAAGAAGGGAAAATATGAGTAAGGTTTCAATAATTGGAGCAGGATTTATTGGTGCCACAACAGCCTTTGCAATACAGCAAAAGGGATTAGTTAGAGAGATAGTTATTAGTGATGTAAATCAAGAAAAGGCCCTAGGGGAAGTTTTAGATTTAACTCATGGAAGTTCTTTAAGCAGTCCTTGNTATGTTACCTTAGGCACCATAGAAGATACTAAGAATTCTGATATTATAATAATAACTGCTGGAGTTGGTCAAAAACCTGGGGAAACTAGACTAGACTTAATAGATAAAAATTATAAAATATTTAAGAGTTTTGTACCTGATTTAGCAAGGTTAAGTCCAAATGCCATATTACTTGTGGTAACAAATCCTGTAGATGTNCTATCTTATATAACATATAAATTATCAGGATTCCCTAAAAACAGGGTAATAGGATCTGGAACAGTATTAGATACAACTAGGCTTAGAAGCTTATTAGGAAAATACTTTGGAATAGATGGAAGAAGTGTTCAAGGGTTTGTACTAGGCGAACATGGAGATAGCGAATTTGTTACCTGGTCATCCTTAACAATAGGAAATATAAAAGTTCAGGATTTTTCTAATCAGTTTAATATTGAATGGGATTGTGAAACAGAAAAGGTAATAGCTGAAGATGTTAAAAATGCAGCTTACGAAGTTATAAAAAGAAAGGGAGCAACAGCATTTTCAGTTGCTGCAGTTTTAGCACGAATAGTTGAAGCTCTTACCAAAGATGAAAAAACAATATTAACTGTATCAACCTTCCTTGAAGATTATAAAGGAGTAAGTGATGTATATTTAAGTGTTCCTACCATAGTTGGCAGCGGGGGAGTAGAAAAAGTATTAGATATTGATCTTTCTAAGGAAGAAAAGGAAAAGTTCATTGGATCTGCTAATCTGATGAAGGAATATATTAATAAAATTTATAAGAATGAATAAATGGAGCAGTTAATCTGCTTCATTTTTATTTGTAGAAAAAATAGGGAAAATATCGAGGGAAAGTTTAACAAAAAATGGNAAAGTTAACATATAATTTATAAGTGAAATCAATTAAGTGATTTCTTTTTTATTTTATTTAGAAGGGGGTTTAGTTATGAAGAAAAGCCTGCTACTTTAAAGGTCCAAAGGGGGATTCAACCATCACAGAATATAATTGATTCTGTAAAAGATTCTCAAGGGGAAGTAATAGAAGAGGCAGAGAAGGTTACTGGAGAAGAAGTAAGGCATAGTTTTGGAAATTTAATTAATGGGTTTTCAATTGATGTAAAAAGGAAAGACATTAAAAAAATTATGGATATTGAAGGAATAGACAAGGTAAGTGAAGCAATAGTATATTATCCAGATATGAGTACTTCAAAAGATTATACTCAAATAGCTAGTGTTTGGGAAGAATATGGCTATAATGGCGAAGGTATGGTTGTTTCAATAATAGATACTGGAATTGATTATACCCACAAAGATATGGTATTAACAGATCCATCCAGTGCTAAGTTGAAAGAAGAAGATATAAATATTGAATTTGGTAAATACTTTACTGAAAAAGTTCCATATGGGTATAATTTTGCAGATAAAGATGATTTAGTAATAGATACATCAGGTAGTATGCATGGAATGCATGTTGCAGGAATAGTAGGGTCTAATGCAAGTGATGAAGATATTAATAATGATAATGGCATTAAGGGAGTTGCACCAGAATCTCAACTTCTTGCTATGAAGGTATTTAGTAATAATAGTGAAGTTAGAGGGGCCTACTCAGATGATATTATTGCTGCAATAGAAACATCAGTTCAATTAGGTGCAGATGTAATTAACATGTCTTTAGGAGCAGTTGCAGGCTTTAGGGATGAAAACTCTCCAGAGCAAGTAGCAATAAAAAATGCTACTGATGATGGTGTTTTATGTGTAGTATCAGCAGGAAATTCAACCACAGCTACAAATCCATTTATTGTAGAAGGTATAAGTGATACATCAACAGTAGGATCACCAGGAATTGCAAAGGATGCTTTACAAGTTGCAAGTTCAGAAAATTCCTTTACAAAATTATCTGCTTTTACAGCCATAATAAGTGGAAGTGAATATTTAATGGGATATACAGAAACAGATCTTAGTCCTTTAGATGTGTTTTCACAGGAAGAAGAATTAGAGCTAGTGAATGCAGGTTTTGGAAGAGCAGGAGATTATGAAGGTTTAAATTTAGAGGGAAAGATAGCTCTAGTACAAAGAGGAGAAATAGGTTTTATTGAAAAACAATTGAATGCACAAAATGCAGGAGCTGTTGCTATAGTT
>JGI24714J26587_10001857_pt1 | contig 14530 bp, 9 predicted proteins | sample BioPla4DNA2_FD_26587 | JGI IMG/M metagenome (IMG submission 26587)
TACTTTACCAATGTTTCCGATTACCCGGAGTTCCAACAGGCTCTGAAGGAGGGCGTTGGCACAGCCAGGAGGATCAGCGAGAGCTCGAATCTGGAAGAGTTGTATGTGGCCGTGCGTTTTCCCAAGGGGATTGTCCGGCTGGCTACCACGTCCCAAGAAACAACTGCGCCGTTGTCATTTTTATCCCAGGCTGCGGTGGTATTGACAGGGATTATGGGGCTGATGGCGTTTGGGATCGCTTATTACATCAACCGCAACATCACCGAACCGTTGGGCGAGATGCTGGATCTAACCAGGCAGCTGCAGGTTGGGGAATTCAGCCGGCGGGTCTTGGTCCGCAGCACGGATGAAATCGGGCAGCTCAGCCGCGCTTTCAACGAGCTTTCCCAGACCTTGGAAGAGATGTTTCAAACGGTGCATGACCGGGAGAACAAACTCAACGCCATCCTCACCAGCATGGAGGACGCGGTCTTGGCTGTGGATACGAATTATAAACTAATTCTGGCCAACCGGCGCATGGCGGAAATGATTAACGAAGATGTGAGCAGCCTGATGGGCAAGGATTTGACCGAGGCTTTCCAAAGCTACCAGCTGGTGGAAGTTGTATCCGACACACTGTCGACCGGCAAGGCGATTGACACGGAAATCAGGCCGGAACTCTCCAGCCAGCAGGTTTTGGCGGTTACCAGCAGCCCTCTGGAGGACGAGGCAGGGAAAACCATCGGTGTGGTAATTGTCCTGCGGGATGTCACGGAGCTGCGTCTCCTGGAGAGTATGCGCCGGGAGTTTGTGGCCAATGTGTCACATGAACTGAGGACTCCGCTGACCAGCATCAAAGGATTTGTCGAGACGATTCTCAACGGCAAGACCGATGATGAAGCTTTTGTTCAGCGCTACCTCTCCATTGTCAGCGGGGAGACGGATCGGATGATCACCCTGATCAACGATCTCCTCGACCTGACCAAGATCGAGAGCAGAAGGCAGAAACTGGTTTTCGAGGAAGTGAACCTCAAGGAAATCTTTGACGATACCATCACCGTGCTTGCGAGCAAAGCGGAAGAGAGGGAGGTCGCCGTCGAAAACAGGCTGGACGACTTGATTGTCCTGGGAAATCCCAAGATGCTGCGGCAGGTGGCCATCAATCTGGTGGACAATGCCATCAAGTACAACAAGCAGGGTGGCCAGGTTTGGATCGAAGCGGCGGTCAACGACGGGATCGCTTCGATCAGCGTTACTGACACAGGCATTGGCATTCCCAGCGAGCATCTGGAACGGGTGTTCGAGCGGTTTTACCGCGTCGACAAAGGCCGTTCGCGGCAGATGGGCGGCACCGGCCTGGGATTGTCCATTGTCAAGCACATTATTGAGCGGCATAAAGGAAGGATTTGGGCGGAAAGCGAATATGAACAGGGGACCACGATTACCTTCACGCTGCAGGTTGCCAAGTAAGATTTTTCAAGGCATGGGCGGTTGACACCTGCGTTTATCTGTGGTAGACTAGGATTTGTCAATGTGGCGAACAAATTGGGAAGGGTGCTTGAGTGGCCGAAAAGGACCGCTTGCTAAGCGGTTGAGGGTGTTGAAGCCCTCCGAGGGTTCAAATCCCTCCCCTTCCGCCATTTTTTTCAACATGCGCCCGTAGCTCAGCTGGATAGAGTGTTTGACTACGAATCAAAAGGTCGCAGGTTCGAGTCCTGCCGGGCGCGCCACTAGCGAACCCAATTAGACCATCGTTTTGGCGGTCTTTTTGTTTTCGGCCCATGTGCCAGCCGTTTATACAAAGGAATATTTGGAATCACACCGAACTAATTGGTGAAAAGTGGTAGTGAAGTTCATCACAGCATGCGCAGATTGGTCTGTTCTGTTGGACTCTAAAACTAGAAGGAGATGTTGTCGTTGAAACAACTGTCACTGCGGTGGAAAGCCCTGATTCCGGTTGTTGGGGCGATTGTGGTTCTGACGGCAGTCATATTCGTAGTTTCGCAGGGTATTATCACAAAGCAGGCGGAGGGCTTGGCACTAACGAAGGTGCAGTCGGATCTGGCGTTGATGTTCGAACTTTTAGAAGCGGAGTTCCCTGGGCCATGGCGGGTAGAAGGGCAGATGCTCTATAAAGGAGACCACCCGGTAAATGGAGACACAGAGCTTGTAGACCGGTTGGCTGACTTGACTGGCAATACTGTGACAATATTCCAAGGGGCTACCCGTGTAGCCACAACCGTCCTTACCGAAGATGGGAAACGTGCTGAAGGAACACAAGCATCTCAAGTGGTGATTGATCAGGTGTTGAACAACAAAAAGGACTACTTCGGCAAGGCTGATGTGGCGGGCAATGTCTATCTGACGGGTTACAAGCCCCTGTTTGATTCCTCAGGAAGCGTTGTAGGCATACTGTACACAGGGGCCGCGCCCCAGCTGGTTGATCAAACAGTCGCCGCCTTTAGGCATACTCTGTCTCTCGTTTCTTTGATCATCACATATTCTTGGTTGTCTTCTTGTATATTTTCCTTTCCAAGGGAGTGCTGGCACCGATCAACCGCGCAGTGGCCTACGCCGCCAGTGTAGCCAACGGCGACCTCACTGTCAACGTATTGCCGGAAGATGTGCGCCGCCAAGATGAAATCGGTGTTCTCAGCAGGGCGTTCCATGGACTTGCGGACAGCTTGCGCCAGATAGTGAATGCTCTCCAGAACTTGATCAACAAGGCTGCATCCACAGGCGACAACTTGCTTGCCGCAAGCGAGGAGAATTCAGCCACTATTCAAGAAGTGGCTTCGTCCGTCGGAGAGTTCAGCATGGCGATTTCGGATGTCAGCAAGCAGGCAGAGTCAATGGCAAGGAGCGCTCGGGCGATCAAGGATCTGACCGGAAACGGCCAGAAGGAGATGGACATAACTGTTCATACCATGGAACGGATTGTGGAGAGCTCTCTTCAGACTGAAGAGGCTGTCTCGCTGGTCTCGGAAGCCGCCAAAGGCATGAACATGGTGCTGGAACTCATTTCCGAAGTGGCTGAACAGACAAACCTTTTGGCTTTGAATGCAGCGATCGAGGCCGCCAGGGCTGGGGAACAAGGCCGAGGATTCGCTGTTGTGGCTGAAGAAGTGCGGAAACTCGCAGGAGAGACGCGGGATTCCGTAACCAGGATTGCCAATATGAACAAAGAACTCATAGCACATGTTTCCCAGGCAGTGACAACCATAGGTGTAACACGGGCAGAAGTCGCGGAAGGGCATAAGGCGCTAAGCAAGACCCAGCAGAGTTTCGCTTCCCTCTTGGCGAATATTGATGATATCGTTGAGCGAATCAACGACATGAATGTTTCCACAGCCTCAATGGACAACACCAGCCAAAGTTTGGCGGCGGCTGCCCAGCAGCAGGCGTCTGCCATGAACGAAGTGGCGTCCATGGCGGAAAATGTTGCCAATATGGTAGCCGATCTGCAAGAGCTGGCAGCAAGGTTTAAACTGTAAAAAGTTAGAAAGACAAAGGCCGCCAAAAGCGGCCTTTTTCTATGCGGTATGAGCTGGTCTAGAGCGCCTATNGAGATCCTGGCAGCAGCAAATACCAGAATCGACCAGAGGGATCAGCGCGGCGTTGGCAGCCAAAAACCACAGCAAGGAATGGTGGCAAACATGCTCAGTGACTGGTTCAAGTATCTTGGTGTAGGTTCGGCACATAACGCCGAATCCACGCATCGTTTTTATTTCACGCAGCTGTTCGTCAGCTATTGATTCAGCCGTCTTTCCATCTCGTTGGCTACCGCACTGGCAAAGGCTTGTTTTTTGCTGACCACCCTGCACCCTGCGGGAGCGAGGACGAATTGCCCCATCCTGACGTAGACTATGGCTACTGGTATTCCGATGATGGTAAGGGCGTAAACTACAGCGAGGACAAAGTACGTCAGAGTCAGGAACAAGCCAATGGGAAACCAAATCACGTTCAAGACGAGGTTAATGACCCTCCAGGCAGGGGATGTATGACTTTTCCCCTTCAGCTCGGTTTCCCTGATGATTTCTTTCCCGTATGGGAAAGCCGATAGCTTGGCAAACTCGAAGCAAGCCCTGCCGATTGGTATTCCCACAATGGTTATGCTAAAGAGAACCCCAATCGCCAGCCAGGTGAGTGCCATAACGGCTCCACCTAGTATGAACCACAAAAGATTACCCAATGTTGCCATCATACTCATATCATCTGTGCATTATTGCCCGCCATTCCTTGATTATCCTGTCGGGTTTGAAAGCGACTTTCCGNTTAGGTGCCGGATGCGCAAGGCGATAGTCAGGATACAGTGGGTGATTTTCTTGTGCTCCCCAGTTGTTGGAATATTCTTCTATCTCCAATCCTGTGTGGGTGGATAGAAGCTCGGCAAAACGCCGGATGATTCCATCTTCGACCATGTTTCTTACAAACGAGATGTTCAACCGGTTGTTGCACGAGCCTATGGCGCAGTTGATGGGTGTTCTGGCTTTTGGATACGATACAAACTCCATTCCCTTGATGTACCCGGCAGCGGATTCCGGCCAGCTGACCTTCCCCAAGTTGGACAGGTTCATGGTTGTTGTATCCCCGTAGCGCTTGTACAACTGGCGGATAAACAGGTTTTTCAGCATCAGCGGGNCGATTCTAACCCCTGGAATGCGTTCGAACCTGATTGAGGAGGTTGCCGCCATCATCAGCTGCAGATGCTCCTTGGCGACATTTTGCTTTAGCTGTTTAGTGACTTCATTGACCAGATCTTCCAATTCAAGACTAGATGCCGCTGGCACGATCAAACGGGTGCCGATGTAAAAGTTTCGCAGCGTCTGTGAGGGAAACAGCCGGCGCAGATCCACCGGTACCCCAATGATAATAGGTTTTGTCACAGCATTACGCTTGGACTCTTCCATATAGATAGCTTGGATTAAGAGTGAAGCGATGTAACCGGTAAGGGATGTCCTCATTCTTCTGGCATATCCNGTCAGTTCCGACGCGGAAGCCACCAGATGGGTCACATGATGCCCGTATGGTTTGTAGACGGTTCCTGTAATCCGATGGGGTTCCTCTATTTCCATTTTCTCGATTTTGACCGCCTGATAATACCTCTGGTAACTGTCCTCTGCTTCCTCCGGCTTTGGCTCTGCTCCGGGAAGCAATAGGATCCCTTCATCCTGCACAGGTTTTCCAGTCAGCAGCAAATACTGATAAACCAGTGTTTTCAGGAATTCCAAAGCGCCGACTCCATCTGTCAGTCCGTGGAAAAACTCGACAGCGAGGCGGTGGGAATGGTATAGGATCTTGATCATGAATCCATTGTTGGCTTCGGGATCAATCAAAGCACTGGGATAAGTTTGTTCTTTTTCGACCATCAGCCGGCTGTTGTTCTCATACAGGTAGTTCCAGAAAAGGCCGTTTCCCAGCCTGGCCGCAAAGGTAGGGAAGCGCTTGAGGACAATGTCCACCGCCTGCTGTAGTTTATCGGGATCCACAGGCTCGGTCAGAATGACAGCGCCGCGAAAAACTGTCGAATTGTTCTCGGCAATAGCGGCTGGAAATACTTTGGCGGCACTGTCCAACCGATACCATCTGCCCATTTTGGCACCTCCACACTCTGGTTGAATCCATCGTTCTGCATAGAACCCATTATATCCTGCATCAATTTCCAAGCATGCATGCGGAGANGTGCGTCTTTGCAATGAAAAAGTCTGCCGGACGGCAGGCTTAGTCCACAGTTATTCAGTTTTGAACCTAATGCCTTCGTAAGGTATTATTAATAGTGAAACACCCAAGGCGCCTGGGAAAGCGGGGTGAATGCTTGAGCTGCAAACCAGATTTTGAAGTAGTGGTTGTGAATAATAAAAACTGGCTGTTTCAATACTTACTGAGCATTGTCAAGGACACACAAGCAGCAGAAGACTTAGTGCAAGAAGTGTTCATCCGCGCTTATCAGAACTATGACAGCTACCAAGAGCAGGGAAGACTCCGGCGTTGGCTGCAGAGAATAGCCTGGAACGCCGCGATCCGTTACATGGAGGGGGAAAACCGAAGAGCAGAAATCTCCATTTATACAGACATAGGTCCTGATACCGAAACGGTTATGCTGGTGGATACGCTGGTGAGCTCGGAAAACCTTGAAGATCGTGTGGAACATCAAGAACTCGTCCAGAGGGTGATGGCTGCGATTAGAGAACTCCCAGAACCACAGCAGCAGGTAGTCTATTATCGCTATGTTCAAGATTTCAGTGTTCGCATGGTAGCTAATATCACAAACCAGTCTGTTGGTTCGGTTAAGTCCAAAAGCCACTACGGCTTAACAAAGGTGAAGCAAAGGCTTGCTCAATACCTGGTGGAAGGAGAATATGTGATGGGATGCCGTGAAACATATCCGTTTTACTATCAATATGCCAAGGGTAAAATTATGGAAGAAGACCGTGTCAAAGTGGAACGCCACGTCGCTGTCTGCGAAACTTGCAAGGGGATTGTCAGCGCTTTGACAAAGCTGCTGTCCCATATTACACCAGCAAAGGAGGACGAGCACCGGCATGTGCTCATTTCCATCCCCCTAGAGCATCAAACTTTGACCTATACTTCTTACGATGTGCCCATGTACGATTTCTACGAGCGAGCCAACGCAATACTGGCAAAAACTGGTGGTTTGATTCCGGAGGGAGAGATTTGGTTCAGCTGGGGCTATGATGCCGATTCGGAGTTGATAGGTGTTTTTGATAATGAAGGCCATAAAATCGAGTACGAGCACATTGCGAATCCGCACAGTACCAATAAAAGAGCGGTCTACAGAAGGATGCCAAAAGTCTACCCGCTCCACACCATGGCAGATGTGTTTTTGTCGAACCGGAAAGTGATCCGCAGTACGCTTGAGGATCCGAATCTTATGATCGGGGAGTTACGAAATAACCTTGGTGCTAATGCGAAATCTGGTTTATACCTGGCGCTTCCCGGAAATGCCAAAAACACCAGGGTTAAGAAAGGCAATGGGGTGATCGATGCCGGGCACTACAAGTTCGCTTTCTCCGAACGGTATGTCACCGAGGATGAAACCATTAGCCTGGTATGTTCGTATTTGAAGAAATGAGTCGCACTATAAAATCGGTATTGGTGTTAACTCAGAACTACAGTAATTCATTTAGGTCTCTGTTGCTATAGCTGGAATCCTGATCTGCTCGCCTCTGGATGAGAACAAGCGTTTGTTATATCCAGGTAATCCAGATATATTCTTGAAATGCAAAGGATAAATTTGGCTTTCAACGAAAAAATGTGTAGATCATTCCTGCTTTTCAGCGAAAACGGAGGGATTGTACATTATGGCAGATCAGCATCCAGACATAGTTCAACTACGGCGTGAGATTGACGACCTGGAAAGCGATTTGGCAGTTAATCCCGATGATCTTAATGTTAAGATCGAGCTTGCCAGAAAAATATCGCAGTTTCTCGATAATAGCTATGAGGAAAGTTTAGCAGAACGTTTGCGTGAGCTTTTACTCCAAATTCCACAGAATGTCGAAAGGGTGTATTGGGCTCGCGCTTATGTGGCATGGTTAGACGGTTTGTACGAAGAAGCCGCTAATTGGTATATAAAATACTTCGATCATTATTATCCGCAGAACGATCCTCCGAGCCCAAGCGAGTTCGTTTACCAATTTGGCATAATGTACGATTACCGCTGTTCATTACNGTGGTCAGAGTTGGAGACAATTTTCACACAGCGCTGGCCAGAAATATTCGGAACTTATATCATACAAGGGTGGAATTATTTGTTTAAAGGAGATTCTGAATCTGCCCAAATCGCGTTTAGCAAGGTCACAAATGATTCTGAGGAAGCCTGGATTGCTCATTTTGGATTAGGTGTGACATATGCTAATGAGAAGAACGGAAAAGCGGCAGTTAAGTGTTTCGAGAAAGCATTGCTTTCCAGCGAGTGGGCCCAGAAATTCATGTTAGCCGTTGAAAAAGGGAGCAAAGATTTGGTTGTAATTGAGCTCAAGCGAAACGAAAGTGATGACGAAGTAGTAGGCCAAATATCTCGGTATATGGCTTGGGTAAAACGTAACTTGGCGAAAGAAGGCCAGGTAGTAAAAGGAATCATATGTGTGCATAAGGCCTTAAAAAAACTTGTGCTATCAGCGAGCAACATACCCGGGCTTATGGTTTACGAGTACGATTTTAACTTCCGCATAGCAACGATTTCTTAACAGAAACACCTTGACAAATGCCCTGGATGTGGTATCTTAAAGAAAACGCTGTTGAAATGCTGTGAAGAGGAAGAGTACGGCCAATAACCTTTCCAGAGAGAAGAAGCCGAAGGCTGGAAGCTTCTTCAAGGCCATGCTGGCCGGAAAACCACCTTGGAGCTGTTTGGCTGAACGATGAGTAAGCCAATCCGGTTGAACCGTTACCTCGCAATGAGTGAACCAGGGGAACCAAGCCCTGGTTAACAAGGGTGGAACCGCGGTGAACCCGTCCCTGTCTTGAGGGACGGGTTTTTTGTTCACAGCAGACAAGAAAAAAGAAAAAGGAGTGAAAAGCATGGAACTGATCAAACTTACTTTGCCGAATGGAGATATCATAGAGGTGACATCCGGGACTACCATCGCCGAGGCGGCGGCTTCCCTCAGCGGCAGGCTGGCCAAGGATGCGGTCTGCGGCCGCTTCAACGGCGAACTCAAGGATTTGAGTTATCGTCTCACCGAAAACGGCAAACTGGAAATTGTCACAACCGATTCGCCAGACGGTGTTGACGTGATGCGGCATACAGTTTCCCATGTCATGGCTCAGGCAGTCCAGAGGCTGTGGCCGGGAACCAAGCTGGCCATCGGGCCGACCATTCAAGACGGGTTCTATTATGACTTTGACATGGAACACACCCTAAGCTCCGACGATCTGGAAAAGATCGAAGCGGAGATGGCCAAAATCATTGCTGAAGACTACGAGATTACCCGTGAAGAGCTGGCTCCGGAAGCAGCCCGGGCGCTGTTCGAGTCCCAGAATGCCACATATAAGCTTGAGCTGATTGAAGGCCTGGATGAACAGATCAGCGTCTACCGCCAGGGAGAATTTGTCGATCTGTGCCGCGGGCCGCATCTGCCGAGCACCGGGAGGATCAAAGCATTTAAGCTTTTGAGTGTTGCCGGCGCCTACTGGCGGGGCGATTCCCGCAACAAGATGCTGCAGCGGGTCTACGGCACTGCGTTTTTCAAGAAATCCCAACTGGATGAGTATCTTAAACGTTTGGAAGAGGCAGCCAAACGGGATCACCGCAAGATCGGCCGCGAACTGGATCTGTTCAGCATCGTCGACGAAGGCCCAGGATTTCCGTTCTTCCATCCCAAAGGCATGGTGCTGCGAAACGTCCTGGAGAATTTCTGGCGCGAAGAGCACATCAAGCGCGGTTACAGCGAGGTCAAGACTCCCATCATGCTCCGNGAGGAACTGTGGCACCGCTCCGGGCACTGGGATCACTATAAAGACAACATGTATTTTTCCGAAATCGAAAACCAGCGCTATGCAGTCAAGCCGATGAACTGTCCCGGCGGTATCTTGATGTATCAGCGCAAGATCCACTCCTACCGGGATCTGCCGATCCGCATGGGTGAGTTGGGCTTGGTGCACCGCCATGAACTGTCCGGCACTCTCCACGGCTTGATGCGGGTGCGGTCGTTCACTCAGGATGACGCCCATATCTTCATGCGGCCTGACCAGGTTGAGGCCGAAATCATCGGTGTCATTGACCTGATTGACTATGTCTACAAGATCTTCGGCTTCCCGTACCATGTGGAGCTGTCCACCAAGCCGAAAAACGCCATGGGCGATGACGCCATTTGGGATATGGCCACCGACGCTCTCCGGAAAGCGCTGGAGAACAAAGGCCTGGAGTATAAGGTCAACGAGGGAGACGGCGCATTCTACGGGCCGAAGATCGACTTCCACCTGCAGGACTGCGTCGGCCGCACTTGGCAGTGCGCCACCATTCAGCTGGACTTCCTGCTGCCGGAGCGCTTTGACCTTTACTACATTGGCGAGGATGGCCAAAAACACCGCCCGGTAATGCTGCACCGTGTTGTCTTNGGCGCCCTTGAGCGCTTTATCGCAATTCTCACCGAGCACTTTGCCGGAGCATTCCCAACTTGGCTGGCGCCGGTGCAGGTAATGTTGATTCCAGTGGCCGAGGACCATCTGCCCTATGCCAGGGAAATCGCCGCCAAACTCAGTGAATTCGGGATCCGCTATGAAATTGACGAGCGGAATGAGAAGATCGGCAGAAAGATCCGGGAAGCGCAGCTCCAGCAAATCCCGTATATGCTCGTGGTGGGAACCAATGAGATGAACGAAGGCACTGTCGCAGTGCGCCACCGCCGCCAGGGCGATCTGGGCAAGTTCGGGCTGGAGCGGTTCATCGAGCAGATCACTTCGGAGATAAAAGAGAAGAAGTTAGACTAGGTAGAGAGGCTGACAACACAAGCAAGGANCAAATAAGAGCCGCCAAGATCATCACTTGGCGGCTCTTTAATNGTTTTATTCCTGGGCCACATCCAAGGAAGCAGCTATCTCTTGGCTGACAGTGTCTATTTCAGTGACGTCTCCCGTGATTGTATAACTCTGATCTCCTTCAAAACTGATCACTTCCGTTTCGGCGAAATAGTCGCCGGGCTCAATCGTGTTGGACCCAGGCTGGACATCAACCCAGGCAAACACCTGATAATCCCCTGGTGGGATATGGTTGAACGCGAATTCTCCCCCCTGCGGATCCACGGAAGTCTCTGCGACGACTTCCACACGATCGCCAGACCTTGTCCCAACAATAATTCTCATTTTGTCCACGGCGTTCACCGCCCAGTAGGCGTTGATTAAGCCATGTCCATAGAAATCGCTGGAACCAATAGGCATGCTGGTTTGGTGTAAAATGTCTAAGACCTGGCTGCTTGGAATTCCTGCGGAAAGCATCAGGCCGATAACGCCTGACACATGCGGCGCTGCCATTGAGGTGCCCTGCATGTAGACATAATCATTTGGTTTTGTGCCGATTCCTGTGCTTAAAACTCCATCAGCTGCATTGTCTCCGTCGCTGTCGACGCCCATGTTTCCGCCTGGCGCAACGACGTCAAGGCTGCCCCAGTTGGAATACGGGGCACGTTTTGGGGTGTTTGGATAATTGTAATCAACTGCTCCCACCGCTATAACACCATCGTAAGCGGCTGGGAATGCGACAAAGCTTGAACTGTTGCCTGCAGCCGCGACAATAAGAGTGTCCGTAGTGCTCAACACCAGATCGACAATCTCATGCAGAAATTCGTCATAACCATCATATCCCATGGATATGTTGATTACAGCGGCGGGATAGGGGTTCGAGGGCATTCCCTCTTCATCCAGCAGGCCTGCTGCGTACAGAATGCCATTTGCCATGCTCCATGTATTTCCTGTTCCGGTACTATCTGCCACTTTAATCGGAAGCAGATCAACATCCCACATGATTCCTGCGACTCCGATGCCGTTGTTTGAGACGGCGCCGATTATGCCGGCCACATGTGTTCCATGCCCATGGTCATCATCGAAGTCGGAGTTTCCAGCGTGGAAGTTGTAGCCGTAGTCGAAATCCAGCCGATCTCTCAGATCAGGGTGGTCTTTTTTCACGCCTGAATCGATGACTGCGACGCGGACAGAATCACTGCCTGTCGTTACTGTCCATGCCTGCGGCAGCCGAATCAAAGAGTAATGCCACTGGGACGGGAAAAACGTATCATTCGGATAGGCAACCGCAAGTGATTCGAAAGAGTTGTTCGGCTGAGCGTACCGGACTCCGGGAATCGTCTGGGCGCTGAAAAGCGAGAGCCCCGGTTTGTCATCGGCTGGCTTAACCAAATATGCGTTTACGATGGACAGTTTGCCTATGGTTTCGAATCCGGACTGTTCGAGGATTTCCACAATCTCGCTTTCAGTCATATCCGGGTAAAAGCTGATGATAATTTTGTCCGATTCGCGCCGGATGCTTGTTGCCGCCGCGTCCGATCCTACCGTTGGCAGCATGCTTGATGTGGTAGGATTGTCGGTTATTGATCGGGGGAATCGATGCTTCACCGAAACACTTCCACTTATTGACGCAGGGCCGGTGAAAACAGCTATTACTTCGGTTTCCTCCTTGACGGTGATTACCGTGGGGTTTGTTTTTCCTGAGAGAGCGCCCTCCCAGTGGCTGAAATACCAGCTTTCATCGGGAATGGCAAGTAATTGTACCACTGTGCCGTACTCATAATCACCTTGCGCAGTGACCAGCACAGTCTCTGTCACGGTTCCGAAGCCGCGGTAACTGACTGTCAAAGGGTATAGTTTCTTGTTGCCGATGAAGGTGATCACATCTGATGCTTTGTCCACGGTGATCGGTTCCGAAAAATTCCAGCCTTCTTTGTTGGCGGATATGGTTGTCGGGCCTATAAGGCCAGAAATGGTGAATGTGCCATTGGCTGAGGTTTCGGTCGCACCGCTTACTTCCCCTTCATAGGTGATGGTGACGCCAGCGATTCCATTACCATCCTCATCTTTGACAGTGGCGGAGGTGGACTGCATTTGGTCTCCGGCGATTACCAGGTTTTGGGCAACCTGATAGCCGAAAATGAAAGCGAAAGTGATCAAGCCCCAGTTGAGCTGGGGCTTGTTTGATCATTTCAATCGTTGCCGTTGTTATTATTGTTGTTATTATTGGCGTCGTTATTATTGCGGGGCCCTTGATTATCNTCAGGCNTTGCCTGTTCACCGGCGGGTTCCTCCGGAGCAGGCTGTTCAGGTGCTTGCTCCTCGGGTACCTGCTGCTGCGGAGTTTGAGGCTGACGAGGAGGCTGAGGGGCTTGCTGCTGAGGAGTTTGCTGCTGTGGCTGTTGTGGCTGCTGTTTGGGCTGTTGTTGAGGCGCCGGCTGTTGGGGAGCCGGCGTCCTTAAACTTGTCTGTTGGTTTTGGGGGGCAGGTTTTTCAGGCTGCTCTTTTTCATGCTGCAGTGTGATCATTTTTTGCAGGCCGTCTTTCAGCTGGTAGCGCAGCTCAAAACGGCGCAGTTTCTCGGCGGCGACTTTTTCCTGATCCAGGATCCCCTGAATCACTTTCAAAGTTTCACTTTCCGTCAGGGATGGAATGCTCTGCACCAGAGCCTGGATCTGTTTCAGCGCCGGATCTCCTTCGACGCGGTCAACGTCCCCCTCGGCGGTTTCCCTTCTCACCAGGGCGAACATCTCTTCACCCTCCGGTTTTTCATAATCCATTTCCACCTGGGTGTTGTCCTCCAACTCCATGGCCAGCTGAAACCGATCGAGCTGATCGAGGGAGTTTGCTCCGCCGGGGATCTGCGTTTTGAGGGGGTCGGAGGCCTGCCTTCCCTGCCCGTACACCACCAGCCCGATCAGCAGGGGGATAGCGATGAACAACGGCACAAATCGTTTCCACTCCACTGCCTTCATTCCTCCAATGCTGTTAATGATGTACTGCTTTCAGCATTAGTTTGTCCCGGGAAAACAGTTCATCCCGGTGGGAAATAATGTAATCGGCAGTGCGGGACGCGATGGCCATGATCGTTTCCGTGGGATTGGCGCCTCCCGAGGTGACAAAGACGCTGGCGTCGCAGATGAACAGGTTGGGGATGTCGTGGCTCCGGCAGAACTCATTGACCACCGATGTGTTCGGATCCTTTCCCATGCGGCATCCTCCCAGAAGATGGGCGGTGTCCGGGACGACAAAGGCGGGAGTGCCGCCGGCGGCATTCAAGATTTCATTGCATTTGGCGATCCCGTGGGCAATCAGTCTGCGATCATTGTCCCCGTAGCTGAAGCTGACCAGGGCGCGGGGAAGGCCGTATTCATCCTTTTCATCGCTCAGGGTGACACAGTTGTTGATGTCGGGCAGCACTTCACCCACCACCGTGATGCGGGCGTAGTAGTTGTATTCCAGCATGATATCCCGCAGTTCTTTGCCCCAAATGCCCGCTTTGGCCGCCGCATCAGCCGCCATCTCCACCGGCCGGCTGCCGTGGGCGTTGAGGGAGTAGCCCCGTGCGAAGCCCCGTTTGGGATCTGTTTCATAAAAGTCCTGACTGACCGCCATCACCGGAGTCCCTTTGTACAAGCGGATTTCCTGATCGAACTTGGCGTATACATCGTGGCCGCTGTGGGGCATGATGTATTTCCCCACCAGCCCGCTGCTGTTGGCCAATCCGTCCGGGTATTTGCCGCAGGCGGAGTTCAGAAGCAGCCGCGGCGTTTCAATCACGAACGTTGAAACGATGACCAGCTTGGCTTTTTGCTCGTATGTTTTNCCGTCGTGGACGAACTCCACCCCTTCCACACAACCGTCCTTCCCCACAAGGATCCGGGTTACCATCGAATCACTGAGGATCTCCGCGCCGTAGCGCAGCGCTTCCGGAATGTGCTGGATCAAGGTGCTGAATTTGGCGTTCGGCAGGCAGCCCTGGTTGCAGAACCCCCGGTTGATGCAGGGCGGGCGCCCGGCAAAAGGTGCCGAAAGGATCGCCAAAGGCGCCGTCGTGCTCCTGATGCCC
>JGI24714J26587_10001858_pt1 | contig 14530 bp, 12 predicted proteins | sample BioPla4DNA2_FD_26587 | JGI IMG/M metagenome (IMG submission 26587)
ATTATTATTTTTCTAGGATATTTTCTTTTAATATATTGACTTACTGCATCTAGAAGATTTTTTATTAAATGGAATCTATCAGAAACCTGCTTTGCTTTTGGCAGGGCCTCCCCTATGGCAGATGCATATGTAATGGAGCCATCTCTGCTTACTAGTTTAATCTGGGGATAATTATTTAACCATTCCAACAAATCTTTTTTGTTTCTACTTGGCAGTATATCTAATACTGTTCTTTGGTCCATATCGCATATTAATGTGCAATAGTCCTTGCCTTTTCTAAAAGCAAAATCATCTACTCCTATATTGGTAACGGTTTCATCTATTACATTAAAATTTTCTGGCAGTCTTCTTAGGATGCGTATTACTGTATCGTGAGAAATATTGATACCAAGTTTATTCATGATTTTAGAAACTTTTTCTGCACTGGTTGAAAGACCTAGTAGCTTGATTATTTCTATAATATGGTTAGGTAGTCTTGAATAAGAATTTGTAAATGAAAACCTTTCTGTGAAAATCTCTTGATTACAGGAAAGTTCCTTACATTTAAATTTTCTAGCTATTAATGTTATTTCCTGAGATAATCCATCTAATGAGCCATTAAATATTTTTCTAGTATATTTTGAATGAGTCTTATCAGAAACTTTGCCACAATTAGGACATTTACAATATTCTTTAGTGCTTTCTGCTATGATGAATAGCTTATTATTTTCTTCAAACTGATGTAATATTCTAATATCTTCCATGTTTATTCCCCTCTAATACAATTGTCATGTTTAAATTATATTAGAGGGGATATGCAAAAGTCATTGATCAATATTTTCCATTTTTTTCTTCACCAAATATGCAAGAGAACCACAATTCAATTGACAAAAGCAACTATTTTAGATAACCAGCACAAAATGCATGTTATAAAAGATAACATGCATTTTATATGGCTATCTAAGCCTAACTAATACCTTAAATCTTCAATATAGTTCTTCTTATCTCTGGCCAATCTATGGATATTTGTTGAATTTAAATATTTTGTTGCCAAATATAGAAGGCCAGATGTTACTATAATAATTCCACCATTAACTTCTACTTCATTGGGATTGTTCCTTGATAAATAAAGGATAAGGCTCCAGCTAGCGAATATCAAAAACCCTAATATTCCTTGTAGGTGTTTTCTAAATCCTTTTTCGGTTGTAAATATTGGGGTCAGAACTCCTTCAATTATAAAAGTAATTACAACTACCCCTATATAAAAAGGATAAATAACCGGAGTTGACTCCCATGTTAATTTTCCAAAGAAGAAAATTGATGAACATAAAAACCATATAAAGAAGTAACCTGATAACCTAGATAAAAACTTTAGTATTATTTCTATAACACATGGTCCACCACTGTTTTTTATTAACTCATTAGTAAAGCCCTTTATGTCATCACCTAAGGAATCTTCTAAATTTCCATTCCTTAGATTTTGCTCCTGTGCCATTCCTATTAAGTCTCTTCTAATAACTTGTGCATCGTAGGAGTTTACTTTAAAGATGGTCATACCTTTCGTAATATCATTGATCAGCTGTTTATCCTCTTCCCTTAAGCCTTCAAATTGTTTCTTATTCTCTTGTTCAAGCAAGGTAACCTCGTTTTTAAACATAATCTCACTCTCCCCTCATAATTCTATCAACAGAATTTTTAACATCATTCCAAACAAGTTCAAATTCTCTTAAAAACTCTTTTCCTTTGTCAGTTAAAAAGTAATATTTTCTCTTTGGGCCAAGTGGAGATTCCTTATATACTGATGAGATAGTATTTTTTCTTTCTAGTCTTACTAAAATAGGGTAGGTAGTGCCTTCTTTTACTTCTTCAAATCCATAGTCTTGAAGCTTAGATACTATTTCATAACCATAAGTTTCTTCCTGGCTTATGATCTTAACTATACAGCCCTCCAGTGTGCCCCGCATTAACTGAGAACGGTCCACCATATATAATCACCTACCTTGCACCACATAATAGTCAACTATATTGTACCGCATAGTAGTCGACCATGTCAACTATATATTGTTAGATAATTGGAATTACTTGAAAATATAGTATAATACAACTAAAATTTATTTGTATTAAATAAATACTGTGGGAGTGAATACATTGGAAATAAGACTACTGATAAGGATAAATACGAAGGCTTTAGAGAAATAATCCTTGAAACCCAAACTTGTAATACAAGGGCCATAGACTTCTATATAAAAAATGGCTTTATAGTAAATGGAATAGACCTAACCTGCTATTCAAATGATGATATTAACAAGAAGGAAGTTAGGCTAGAACTGGTATATAGGTGCTAATATGGTAATGATGCCTCTTTGAACAGATGTACAGGCCCTGTAACTTGACTTTGTCAAAAATTATTGTTAAACTCTTTAAGGGTCCGATATTATCGACCTAAAATGACATAAATGGGGGGCATCATAATGAAAAAAAGGATTTTATCTTTATTAATCCTAGCTGGATTAGTATTGACTGTATTTGTAGGATGTAGTAAAGAACCTGCAACAGAAGTAGTAGAAGCAGAACCAGTAGATGCAAAAAAAGTATTTGTTAGCCCACAATGGGTTATGAGTGTAATTACTGGTGGACAAGAAGAATCAAATAAATATTTGATTATAGAAGCTTCTAAAGAAAGACTTAAGGACAGCTCCTATGCTAAAGAAGGTCATATACCAGGAGCCTTATACTTAAATATCAAAGATATTGAAGACCCAATATATTGGACATTAAAATCTCCAGAAAAAATGGAAGAGACCCTATTGGAACTTGGAATTACAAAGGATACAGTAGTAATCCTATATGGCTCAGATGTTTCTGGAGTAGCTAGGGTAGCAACTGGACTAATATGGGCAGGAGTAGACAAGGTTAAGGTATTAGACGGTGGTCTTGAGGCTTGGACAAAGGCTGGATATGAATTAGAAACTACTGCAAATAATCCAAGTCCTGCAACAGATTTTGGGGCAGAAGTTCCAGCTAGACCAGAACTTATCTTACCAATTGAAGATGTAAGAAATAAATTAGCAGAAGAAGATACAAACTTCCGTTTAGTAAGTATCCGTTCATATGAAGAATTCACTGGTGAAACAAGTGGTTATTCCTTCATTGCCAAAGCAGGTGAGCCAAAAGGTGCTGTTTGGGGTAAAGCTGGTAGTGAATATGTTAAAGAAGATGGAAGTCTTATCTCTTTAGATGAAATGAAAGAACTATGGGCAGATTTAGATTTTACAATAGATGATGAAATTTCCTTCTATAGTGGTAGAAGCTGGAATGCATCAATACCATTCCTAATAATGTATGAAAACGGCTATACAAATATGACCATCTATGATGGTGGATGGTATAGATGGCAACTAAATAACGAATTTGAAGTTCAAGTAGGGGACCCAGCTTCAGGAGATGTTACTTACACAACAGTAAAAGAACTTCCAAATGACAAAGCTGCAAAATAGATAAATACAAAAGGGACTGAATTTTTTCAGTCTCTTTTTGCAATCTTTGGTAAAAATTTCTCATTTCCCGTATATTATGGATATTAGCTTTGATAAAAAAATATGTAACTTGGGTATATAATATAAGATAATAACTTAAATATAAAATATGTAAATAAATTATGGGAGGTAGTGAAAATGGGGTTAATTAAAGCGCTTTCTTCAGCCATAGGTGGTTCCTTAGCAGATCAATGGCTAGAGGTAATAGAGCCGGATAATATGGGTGAAGGTACAGTATTTACATCTGGAGTAAAGGTTAGAAAAGACGATAGAAGAGGTTCCAATAGGAAGGGAACAGAAAATACAGTAACAGATGGATCTATAATCCACGTATATCCAAATCAATTCATGATGTTAGTAGATGGTGGCAAGGTAGTAGATTATACTGCTGAAGAAGGCTACTATAGAGTCGATAACTCAAGCTTGCCCTCCTTATTCAATGGAGACTTTAAAGAAGCACTAAAGGAATCCTTCCAAAGAATAAAGTATGGTGGAGTAACACCTACTGCTCAAAAGGTTTACTATATAAATTTACAAGAAATAAAGGGAATTAAATTTGGTACTCCAAATCCTTTAAACTACTTCGATAACTTCTATAATTCAGAGTTGTTTTTAAGGGCCTTTGGTACCTATTCCATTAAGATAACAGATCCCCTCCTATTCTTCATGGAAGCAATTCCTAGAAACAAGGATAGGGTTAATATAGAGGATATCAATGAACAATATTTAGCAGAATTCCTTGAGGCATTACAGGCAGCCCTAAATCAAATGTCAGCAGATGGAATTCGTATCTCCCACGTACCATCCAAAAGTAGGGAACTAAGCAAGTATATGGCAGATATACTGGATGAAGACTGGAGACGAATGAGGGGTATGGAAATCCAAGCTGTAGGTATAGCCAGCATAAGCTATGACGATGAATCTAGAGAANTAATCAATATGAGAAACAAAGGAGCCATGCTAGGAGACCCAAGTGTAAGAGAAGGCTATGTCCAAGGTTCCATAGCTAGAGGTTTAGAAGCTGCAGGCTCCAACCAAGGAGGCGCTGCCACAGCCTTTATGGGTATGGGTATAGGCATGCAAGGGGCAGGCAACTTTATGGGTGCTGCATCTCAAGCAAACCAGAGGCAAATGGAGCTTGAGCAGGCTCAAAATACTCAAAATACCCAAAAGAATCACTGGTTCTGTACAAATTGTGGGGCAAAGAACTTTGGTAACTTCTGCTCAGAATGTGGAACTAAAAGGCCAAGCGCCAATGTATGTACCAAGTGTGGTTATAAGCCATCGGGTAAAACGCCAAACTTCTGCCCAGAATGTGGCAGTAAGTTTTAGGGGTGAGCTGCATGCCTACTAAATCTTATAAATGCCCTAGTTGTGGTGCAGGTATTCATTTCAAACCTTCCATAAATAAATTCAAATGCGACTATTGCTTAAGTGAATTTACTGAAAAGGAAATAGATGAGTTTAACCAGCGAAACCACAAGCATGAAGTAGAAGTGGAATTTGTCTCTTACCAATGTAATAGCTGTGGTGCCACTGTAGTTACCGATGATACGACTACAGCCACCTTTTGCTACTATTGCCACAACCCTGTCATCATATCCCATAGGTTAAAGGGTGAATTTAAGCCTAATAAACTAATCCCCTTTTCCATTGATAAGGATAGTGCAAAAGAAAAATTCTTAAACTGGGCCAGGAAGAAGAAGTTTGTCCCCAATGACTTTTACAGCCAGTCCCAGCTAGAAAAAATGTCTGGAATTTACCTTCCCTATTGGTGGGCTGACTGTGAAGTGGATATAGACTATGTTGGAGAAGGGATAAACATCAGGGTTTGGCGTGCCGGAGACAGGGAATATACGGAGACCAAAAAATATGAGCTAATAAGAAAGGGCAAGGTAGATATAAACAATGTTGGTGAATTGGCCTTTACTAAAATAGATGAAGGCCTCTTAGATGGCATAGCACCCTATAATGAAAGAGAGGCAAAGGACTTTTCCATGCCATATTTATCAGGCTTTTTTGCAGAACAGTACGACATTAAAAGGGAAGAAGTAGCACCAAAGGTAGAAGATAGGGTCAAGAGATATTCTAAATATATCATAGATGAATCTATTTCAGGCTTTACGAGGGTTCATGAAAAGCGGAACAACTCTAAAGTCACCTATAAGGGCTGGAGCTATACCCTCTTGCCTGCATGGATCTTAACCTACATCTACAAGGGCAAAACCTATGTCTATGCAGTAAATGGTCAAACAGGCAAGTCCTTTGGAGAATTGCCCTTCTGTAAGGAGAAGGCCTTGAAGGTATCAGGTATTATCTTTGCTGCTACCTTTGGAATCCTACTACTAGGGGGGTGGCTAATATGGTAAGGTCTATTAGAAAACTATTTCTTTTATTCCCCTTAATTCTCATGTTTATTTTTAACACTATAAATGTTTATGCCAATAAGAACTTAGTATTTGATGATGCTGGACTTTTTACTCAGGAAGAAAGGTTGGCCTTAGAAGAAGAGGCAAACAACCTATCTAGTGAATACAATATGGATATTGTCATAGTAACCACCAATGATGCAGCAGGAAAAACATCTAGGGAATATGCAGATGATTTCTTTGATTATGGTGGCTTCGGAGTAGGACCTGACTATGACGGTATACTATTTTTAATAGATATGGATAATAGGGAGGCCTATATATCTACATCAGGCATAGCCATTAGATATCTAACAGATTTGAGATTAGATAAGATACTAGACAGGGTCTTTGATGAAGGCTTGTTAGATGGAGATTATTATGGGGCTGCCATGGGATTTTTAAAGGGGACTAGGACCTATCTTGAAGCAGGCATACCATCAGACCAATATAATGAACCGGAAAAAGTTGTTAAACCTAAGAAAATAACGGTCATCGATGTAATAATCGGCCTTGTAGGAGGCCTAATAGCCAGTGGAAGCTTCTATTTTGGTACAAAGGCTAGGTACAAAACACCTCGTACCTATAACCAATATTTCTATAAAAATAACAGTATAGTAAACTTATCCCCAACAACGGATAGGCTAATATACTCCCATGTTACCCACAGGGTCATACCAAAACCATCTAATACATCTAGTAGGTCTAATAGTGGTAGAAGTACTGTCCACAGGTCATCTAGTGGCAGGACCCATGGAGGTAGAGGCAGGAAGTTTTAATTGGCAGTAAAATTACTTAAGATTAGTAAGGAGCAGAACTATGGATAAATATATAGAGTTTATAGATGTAAAAAAAGTATATAAAATGGGAGAAGTAGAGATAAATGCCTTAAATGGAGTAAACTTTTCAATAGATAAGGGAGAATTTGTCATAGTAGCAGGTGCCAGCGGGGCAGGTAAAAGTACCATATTAAACATCCTAGGTGGAATGGATAGGCCTACTTCAGGTAAGGTCATAGTAGACAATAAAGAGGTAAACAAGTTCTCCAACAAGGAATTAATTACCTATAGAAGGCATGATATAGGCTTCGTTTTTCAGTTTTACAACCTGGTTCAAAACCTAACTGCCAGGGAAAACTTGGAGCTAGCTACCCAAATATCTAAAAACCCACTGGACATAGATAAGGTTCTGGAAGATGTAGGCCTATCCCATAGGAAAAACAATTTCCCTGCCCAACTATCTGGTGGAGAGCAGCAGAGGGTTGCCATAGCCAGGGCCTTGGCTAAGAACCCAAAACTACTCTTATGTGATGAGCCTACTGGTGCCCTAGACTATAATACGGGAAAAGCCATACTAAAACTATTACATGATACCTGCAAAAAAAGGGGAATGACAGTAGTGGTCATAACCCACAACTTAGCCATAGCTCCCATGGGAGATAAGATCATCAGGGTTAAAAATGGCATAATAGAAAGCCAAACCATAAACGAAAATCCTATTCCCGTAGAAAGGATAGAGTGGTAATGATAAAAACTCCAATATTAAAAGATATTTTTAGAGACATAAGAAAGTCCTTAGGTAGGTTTTTATCTATTACCCTAATAATAGCCCTAGGAGTGGCCTTTTTCACTGGCTTAAAAATATCTCCCCAGGACATGAAAAGAACAGCAGACAAGTACTATGACGATTATAACCTAATGGATATTAGGATAGTATCTACTTTGGGACTTACTGAAGATGACTTAGAGGAAGTAAGGAAGATTGAAGGCATAGAAGAGGCCAAAGGGGCCTATACCATGGATGTTTTGGCTGAATTAGATGAAAACGAGGTAGTACTAAAGGTCCATAGCCTAGCTCAAGATAAGGCTATAAACAATGTCAGGCTAATAGAAGGAAGGTTGCCAGAAAGGCCTGACGAGTGTGTAATAGAAAAGGGTATGAACGGAAGCTACATAGTCCCCATAGGTAGTAGTATAAAGCTTCAATCTGGTACAGATAGGGACTTAAGTGAGGATTTGAAAAACACTGAGTATACAGTAGTAGGTATGGTCCAGACTCCCTACTACCTGTCCTTTGAAAAGGGTAGTACCAACATAGGCAATGGCCAAATCAGAGCCTATATCATGATACCAGAGGATAATTTTAAGCTTGAAGTCTACACCGATATCTACGCCATAGTAGAGGGAGTAAAGGAATTAAACTCCTATGGCGATGAATACTTTCCTATAATAGATAGGGTTACAGCTAGGTTAGAAGACTTGGCAAGGGTAAGGGAAGACGTAAGGTACCAAGAAATAATAGATGAAGCAATGGAAGAGCTCAATAAGGGAAAGGAAGAATATTTTCGAGAGAAGGCAGATGCAGAGAAAAAATTAGCTGATGCCCTAAAGGAAATAGAAGATGGCAAGGAAGAAATAGCCAAGGGAGAAAGAGAATTAGCCCGAAGAGAAAGAGACTTCCTAAGGACCATTAGGGAAGGTAAAGAAAAGCTTGCCCAAGGAGAAGAAGACCTAGCCAAGGGAGAAAGGGAGTTTGAAGAGGCCTTAAAAGTCTTTGAAGCCAACAAGGCCTTGGCCTTAGAAGGCTTTAAGCTGGCAGAAGAAGAAATAGAAAAAGGGGAAAAGGCCCTAGTAGAATTGGAAACTGGAATCCAAGGGATAAATATGGCCTTAGGAAACCCCCTATTGTCTGAGGAAGAAAAGATAAGATTAAATATAGAATTAGAAAAACTTACTGGACTACTGGCCAGTACCAAAGAAGCCGTAGAAGCTGGTAAAAGGGAATTGGAAGTACAAAAAATCCAGCTAGCCAAGGGAGAAGAGGAACTGGCTAAGACTAAGGAATTTTTAGCATCTACAAGAAGGACCCTGGAAGCAGAAAAGGAAAGGCTACTGGAAGGTGAAAGGGATGGCCTTAAGGAGATAAAAAAGGCTAAGGAAGACTTGGAGAAGGCCAAGGCTGACTTAGCTAAGGGAGAGGAAGATTATTTAGAGGCTAAGGAAAAGGCAGACAGGGAGTTAAAGGATGCTTGGGTAGAAATAGAAAAGGCAGAAAAGGAAATCCAGGACATAGAAAAGGGAAAATGGTATGTCCTAGATAGGAATAGCCACTACTCCTTTGTAGATTATAAGGGAGCTGCAGACAGGATAGATGCCTTGTCAAAGGTATTCCCCTTGTTCTTTGTCTTAGTCTCAGCCCTAGTATGTCTAACTACCATGACTAGGATGGTAGATGAGCAAAGGGTAAATATAGGCACCTTAAAGGCCTTAGGCTATGACAAAGGGGCCATAGCTTCCAAATATATAGTCTATGCCTTTGCAGCTACTTTACTGGGCTGTATTCTAGGTGTAGCCGTAGGCTTTACCTTATTCCCAACGGTGATATTTAATGCCTATGGCATAATGTATATGCTGCCTCCTGTAATCCTATATTTCGACACATTTTTAGCCTTAGGGACCTCCTTAGTTGCCATTGGCCTGACCACTATTACAGCCTATGTAGCCTGTAGCAATGAACTTAAGGAAAATGCGGCAGCCCTAATGAGGCCCAGGGCACCAAAGCCTGGTAAAAGGATCCTCCTTGAAAAAATACCCCTTATATGGAATAGGTTAAACTTCAGTGGCAAGGTGACCGTGAGAAATATCTTTAGGTACAAAAGAAGGTTTTTCATGACTGTTATTGGGGTAGCAGGCTGCACAGCCTTGATCCTTGCTGCCTTTGGCATTAGGGATTCCATAAGGGATGTGGTGAATATCCAGTTTGGAGAACTATTCACCTATGATATAAGCATAGGCTTAGAGGCCGAAGGAGTAGAACACCTAGATGAAGATAGGATATTAGGCTATGAACTAATAAGCAAGGAAGGGGGAAGTATTACAGCCAACTCCATATCTAAGGATATTAACATCCTTGTGCCAGAGGACATAGATGAAATAAATCAATATATTAGGCTTAGAAACCGGAAAACTAAAAACCCCATTTATATACAAGAAGAAGGAGTTGTGATCACAGACCAGCTTAGCAGGAGCCTAGATGTGAAGGTGGGAGATGAAGTAGTCCTTAAAAACTCCGATGATAAGGAAAGGAAGGTAAAGATAAGTGGCATTACTGAAAACTACCTTTTAAACTATGTATACCTTTCTCCTGAGTATTATGAAGAACTTTACCAAAGAGAGCCTGAATATAAGGAGGCCATAGGATTAGTAAGGGAGAAGACAAAGGAGTTTGAAGATAGGCTTTCTAGGGACCTCCTAAATAAGGATGGTATTACAAGTGTAAGCTTTAACACCGTAATAAAAGAAGATTTTGAGGACACCATAAAAAGCTTAAACTATGTGGTCATGGTTATGATCCTATCTGCTGGAGCCTTAGCCTTTGTAGTCCTATATAACCTAACCAATGTAAATATTTCTGAAAGGATAAGGGAAATCGCTACCATAAAGGTCCTAGGCTTTTACGACAGGGAAGTTTCCGCCTACATCTATAGGGAAAATACAGTGCTGACTATAATAGGCACCATGCTAGGCCTTGTACTAGGAGTGTTTCTACACAGGTATATAATGGTTACAGTGGAGATGGATAACATAATGTTTGGTTTAGAAATAGGCTTTAAATCCTACATTATATCCGTATTACTTACTTTAGGCTTTGCCATATTTGTAAACCTAGCCATGTATTATAAACTTAAGAATGTGAAGATGGTAGAATCCCTAAAGAGCATAGATTAATATTTTAGATAAGTCATAGGCCAGCCTATGACTTTTTTCTGCCTATTATATTTATAAAAAGCATTTCCTCCCTGTGACAGTTTCCACAAATTGGTATATAATAGAAGTGTTGTGTATAAATTCAGATTTTACTGCAAATTTTTATATAAACATGGCAAAATATATAGAATTATTTAGAAAGGGGAGGAAAAATGTTTGTACTAAAAAAATCTAGGCCTTGTGAGGAAGCCCTATGTGTTATTTCCTATGTTGAAGATATAATGGCAGGCAAAAAAGTGGACCAGCCTGAACTAGAATATCATATTCATGAAAAAATGTTAAGTACTATTAATTCTTTATTAAATAACGAAAGGCAAATGGCGGAGTCTGCAAAGGAAATACTTGAAGTAACTGCTTCCATCAGTGAATTTGATATGAATATGAGCTACATATCGGAAAAACTATTGGAGTTTTCCCAACAGATGGCCTTAATGAGTGAATCCAACCTGGCTATAGTTGAAGAAACCAATGCCAGCATGCATGAAGTAAATGAAAGGGTAAATCTTGTAACAGACACTTTAAATCATCTATCTGGACAGTCAGAAAGCTTATTACAAAAGAATAATGAAGGGATGAAAGAACTACTTGAACTAGCCAGACTAAAGGAAATAGTAAAGGAAGCTTGCAGATGATACCATAAAGAACTTAGATGGAATGAACACATTTGTAGGAGACATTGAAAGAACAGCCAATGGATGGTGGAGATGATACCATAGCAGCTATAAAGGAAAGAGATAGGGAAAAGGCTGTCTACCATTTTAATAGGACTAAGGCCAAAAGTGAAGAAATGATGGCGATCCTACATAAAATACAGTCTATTTTGACGGGCAATGATGAGATGGTTACCTTGGAAATGACCAGCTAAGAAAAAAGATAGAGATTTTACTCTCTATCTTTATCATTTTTTCCTATTCTAGGGAGCTGCATACTTTTCTTTCTAAGAAACTTGCCAATTATAAAAGCTAGTAGACCCAATATTATTCCATAGGGTAGGAAGTAGATTAGAGAAATAAGGAAGCTTTCAATATTTTGTCCGAAGTAATAGATGGAATTTTTAAAGGCATTAGCTAACCTAGTTAATAATGGAGTCTTAATATCTTCACCAGGAGTTAACTTTGCCACTTCCCTAATTTCTAAATGGACTGTACTATAATCTACCTTATCATCCATATCCTTTAGATTGGCAGTTAGATTTTCCTTTTCATATATGATTTGGCTTAATTGGTTTTCTAGAGTAATTATATCTTCCATTTTTTCAGCCTTTTCAAGCAAGGCAAGTATTCTTTCTTCCTTAGTTTCCAGTACCCTTAACCTAGATTCAGTATCCCTGTAACTTTTAGTAATGTCTAATTTAGAAGTGTTTTCAGAGATAATATTTCCAATACCCTTTATATCACTTACAAAGCTTTCAAGGTTTTCCCTAGGTATCCTAATGGTATAATTGGAATTCTTTAATCTAGATGAATATACATAATTATTATGAGATATATTGGAGTTTTCTATATATCCTTTGTATTTCTTTATAAGGTCTTCTAATTTTGCAGTAGTATCATCGAATTCCTTAGTTTCCATAGATATGGAAACGGTGGTGATTATCTTATCAGGCTCATAATAGTCATCTACAGGTGGACTTCCTCCATATTCAAGGGACTCTTCAGCAATTTCCATACCTGCTCTTCCCTCAGAAGGAGCCACATCTCTAGCCATTTCTGATTTTATACCCTTACCCGAACTACAACCAGCAACTATAGTTGTAATTAATATCAAAGCCATAATAAGGATTAGCTTTCTATTCCTCATCCCTCTCATCTCCTTTAGCTTAATTATATTACAATTGCTGTCTATATGGGTTACAAATCCCTTACAAAAAAAGAAAAGCTAGAGTTTTTTCTCTAGCTTTACTTAGCTTCCTTAACCAAATTATATAAGGTCTTTACAGGAACACCAGTTGCTCCCTTTGGCAAGTATCCGTTATCCTTTCCAGAATAGGACTTGCCTGCAATATCTAGATGAACCCAAGGAGTATTGTTTACAAATTCTCCAAGGAAAAGCCCAGCAGTTATGGCACCTCCAGCCCTGCCACCAGTATTTTTCAAGTCTGCAAACATTCCCTTTATTTGTTCTTTATACTCATCGTTGGAAGGTAGTTGCCATACAGGTTCTCCTGCCAATTCTGAAGCTTCTTTAACTTCCTTCATTAAGTCATCGTCATTAGTTATGGCACCAATATTTACAGTACCTAAGGCCACTACACAGGCTCCAGTTAAGGTAGCCACATCTACTATTTTATCTGCCTTCTCTACAGTAGCTGCATACCAAAGGGCATCTGCTAAGGTAAGCCTACCTTCAGCATCAGTATTCAATACCTCTATAGTCTTGCCTGCCATGGAACCAATAATATCACCAGGCTTATAGGCCTCTCCAGATATTAGGTTTTCACAGGCTGCCACTATGGCCACGACATTTTTCTCTAATTTAGATTTTCCTATGGCTTTCATAGCCCCTATAACTGCACCAGCACCAGCCATATCGCCAAACATAGTAGCCATGCTATCTCCAGGCTTCAAGGAATATCCACCTGAGTCATAGGTTAGGCCCTTACCTACTAAGGCGATTTTTTCCTCACTGTTTTTATCTCCATTCCATCTCATAACTATAAATTGAGGCTCGTTGGCTGACCCCTTAGATACAGCTAAAAAGGCTTCCATGCCTAGTTCTTCTATCTTTTCCCTTCCAAAGACTTCAACTTCTACTCCTACTGGCTCCAATTCTTCCTTAGCCCTATTGGCCAATTCCTTAGGAGTCATTACCATGGCAGGTTCGTTGACTAAGTCCCTAGTTAGGAAAATACCTTCTATTATATTGTAAACTTCATCTATGCCTGCTTGAACCTTATCTATCTTTTCTTCTAATACGTCTAGGTAAAACTCCTTAACAGTAAATTTAGACTTCTTTTCAGATAAGTATTTCTCAAAGGCGTATTCTGATTGTAATAGGCCCTCTGCAATGGCCATATTGGTCCTTGTATAGCAAAGGTCTTCAAACTTTGGTACAGTAAGCCTAGCAGATTCTATCTTTAATTTCTTCAGTTCCTTACCTAATTTATGAAAAGCCTTCCTAAGGGAATCAAGACTAAGTTTTTCCTTATCTCCAAGGCCTAAGAAGATTACATTATCTTCTTTAGGAGAAATATTAGAGTAAATTTCACCTAGGTCTCCTTTAAATATTTCCTTATCCTTTAAATACTTATATAGGTCTTGAGACTTTTCCAGTTCTTCCTGTCCCTTAAAGACCAAAAGAACTTCAACATCTCCCCTATTACCTATTAATATTTTCAAACAAAACACCCCATTTCAATTTATTTAGATACTCTAATTATACCAAAAATAAACCCAATGTAACAAAAATAAAAAGTCCTATATCAATTCACAATTCACAATTTTTTCAATTGACAATGGACAATTGACAATTGACAATTATTGAGGTCTAGCTTTAGGGTCATATATTTGAGAAAAATGACAAATTGTACGAGTGCCTCTGGTGCAGCTCTAATTTTTTCGTGTGGCTATACTTCTTCAAATTTGGAAGGTCGAGTCGGTTTATAATTTATTCTAATGATATCACAATTAGCGATTCTCAAAAAACAAAAAAGACAGTAAAATTACTGTCTTGAAATTGCCTATTATAGACTATTAGGACCACAAAGCTCGACCTGAGCAATTGTGAATTGTGCATTGTCAATTGTCAATTGGTTAAAAAGTGGGCGGTATAGGACTCGAACCTACGACTTTCACCATGTCACGATGACACTCTACCTGCTGAGTTAACCGCCCAAACTAAT